>ERZ1026772.144-NODE-144-length-54465-cov-13.060154_pt1 | contig 54465 bp, 40 predicted proteins | sample MGYA00380124_ERZ1026772 | MGnify/ENA primary metagenome ERZ1026772 (study PRJEB33269, sample SAMEA4719760) | human gut metagenome | biome: human-associated habitat; feature: organic feature; material: feces | place: Cameroon | collected 2013-10 ...
GAATTCCAATGATAATTTCTACATCGGGTCAATGAAAGTGAACGGACGCGAGCAGGACCGTACTTTCCTGACTTACGATGAACTTGCGGCAGGTGCGTCTGTGGATTTCGCCATGACGCCTGTTCCGAACAAGTCCCGTGCGACATCTGCCGGGGCCCGTCCTTATTCCTTCAGCAGGGAATAGATTTTCTGAATGTTTTCTGAATTGTACAAAACTGGCGCATTCTTTTCCGGAATGTGCCAGTTTTGTATCAGTCTTGGAGTATTCTCAATACAGGACTGTAGGGTCATCCACGTGGTCGCTGGACAGGAAATCGAAGTGACCGTTGTGATATGTCCAGGTGTAGAGAACTCCTGTGGACGGGTCCTTGAGAGTTGCTGTCTGGCGGAACATGCGGCCTGATTTGATACCGTGTCCCACAGTGACCATCTCGCCGATGCATTTCCATGAGGCTCCGTTCAGCTGGAAAATATATATTGCCAGGCCGTCTCCGGTCGCGGAACGCACGCTGACGACGAGTTCCGGCTGTGCGTCATCGGTGAAATCATGTGTGCCTACCGCATACTCGTTGGTATTCAGCTCTTTGCCTCCTTCAAATCCGATTTTAGGGTAGTTGGCTCCGCCTGATGTCTGCACTGTCGGCTTTCCGTTCATGAACAGGACGCTGCGTTTTCCTGTCGCATCTTCTACGGCGGTAACGGTGCTGTTGTCATAATAGAACGTGATGGCTTTGAATGACTTGCCCTCTGTCGTGAAGGATGCTGTCTTTCCTGCCGAGCCGCACTGGGCAGCGGAAAAAACATAGCTGTTGTCAATGCCGGAGATGAATCCGTTCTGGGCTGATGCCGCTGCTGAAGACAGGGCGAACGCAACCAGTATGGATATTATATGAAGATGTCTCATGATGTCGTCGTTTTATGCCGTCCGTAGCGACGGTAACCGCGGCAAAGTTACGGAAATAATTTTGTCCGGTCAATGCAACATTGACATGACTTTCTGCATCTTATTTCTTGCCGGTCAGTAAGATAGTATTTCTGTACGGAGCCGGTGGAAGATTTTAAATATAACGAAGAATGAAGGTATTATACTACATATTTTCTGTGGTTGTCGCGTGTCTGTGCGCCGTGTCATGTTCTGTTATGGGTTCGGAGATGATATGGGATATAAATCCGATTGTCTTGCATGTTTATGTGAGCGACAGTGACGGAAACAATCTCTTGTCGGAGGAAAGCAGCGGTTCCGGCCATCTTGACATTTACAAGATTTATGCTGTATTTGACGGTCAGAATTATCAGCTTTCGACAGATGCCGACGAGGGGAATGAGCCGCAGACAAAGGCATATATGCCTCAATTCCAGGGATTGCAGCTGAGGACAGACTTTTATGGGAACAAATATCTTTCTTTCGGAGAACTTGACGGGGAAGAAGAATTGAAGAATGTGGATCTGATTATATATTGGGGAGACGGAACATCAGATACCATCACAATATTCAACCATTTCAAGTGGAAACTTTCCGGTGAGCCTTCCATCACCCGACGTTACTACGTGAACGGAAAGCAGACAGAATCCGATATCGCTACGTTCAGATTTGTAAAATAAGTAACATGAAATTGAAGGTTACTAAAAGTCACAGAATGTGTTCGATTTGTCGTGGGGAAAGTTTTTAGTTTTGACACTATAAGGAAATTTCTTACTTTTGTATCATCACGTATTATGGCCTGACGGTCAACGTGGTGATATGTTTTTTTGTAAAAACCAAAACGTCATAAAATTATGCATATTGCTATTGCGGGAAATATCGGTAGCGGCAAGACGACACTTACCAAAATGCTGGCTGCAAGATATGGCTGGACCCCTAAATTCGAGTCTGTGGACTTCAATCCTTATCTGTCTGATTTTTATGAAGATATGAGCAGATGGTCCTTCAATGTCCAGATATATTTCCTGAATAAGCGTTTCAAGGATGTGGTCGATATCTCCAAGACTGACGAAGTCATCATACAGGACAGGACCATCTATGAGGATGCCAGGATTTTCGCTCCGAACCTCCATGACATGGGACTCATGAGTTCCAGGGACTTCGAAACCTATTCAGACTTGTTTGACCTTATGATGTCATTGGTCAAGATGCCTGACCTTCTGATATATCTGAAGTCTTCGATACCGAATCTGGTATCCCAGATCCAGAAGAGAGGACGGGAATATGAAAAGACTATCAGGATAGATTATCTCACCGGTCTTAATGAAAGATATGACAAGTGGATAGATTCTTACAAGGGTCACCTTCTTGTCATTGATGCAGACAAATATAAATTCGGAAATAAGGAAGAAGATTTCGAGGCAGTTGCGAGCATGATCGACTCGGAGCTGTTCGGCCTTTTTCCGTCTGAAACTTCCAAGTAAAAAAACATTCGGCAGGCGGAAGTCTGCCTTTTTAGCAAAATGACAAAATGACAACAAAACCGACTATTATCGATTTCGTGGAGAAATATACCCGCGAATTCGCGTCTCATGTGTTTCTCCGTGAAAAACCTGCAGACCGTTGGACTGAAACCACTTTTGAACAGACCAGACTTGAATCATACAGAGTTGCAGCAGGACTCATGGCCCTTGGCGTTGAAAAGGGCGATAAGGTGTCCCTCCTTTCCGAAGGCCGCAACATGTGGGTGATCGGTGAGCTCGGTATTCTTTATGCCGGTGGTGTAAATGTTCCTCTCTCCATCAAGCTTGAGGAGGGAAGTGATCTCGTGTTCCGTATCAGACATTCTGATTCCAGATTCGTGATTGTTTCCGGTACCCAGCTTCCTAAAGTGAGGCGTATCCTGAAGGATGTGCCTGCTGTGGAGAAGGTTATCGTACTTGACGATATGGCTGAGTATCAGGAGAAGGAGATGCCGATGTCAGAGGTTATCAGGCTTGGCGACCAGTTCGTAAAGGATAATCCGGGAGCTCTCGAGGCCAGATACAAGTCCATACAGCCGGATGATTATGCAAATATCAGTTACACATCTGGAACTACGGCAGACCCTAAGGGAATTCTTCTGACACACAGAAACTATACTGCCAATGTGGAGCAGGCACATTCAGTGGTTGCTATCCCGATGGATGCCGTGATGCTTATCATCCTGCCTCTCGACCATTGCTTTGCCCATGTGGCAGGTTTCTATACCATGATGTCTTATGGCGGAAGTATCGCTACAGTTCCGGTAGGCAAGACAGCGATGGCTTCTTTGAAGAATATTCCTATGGCTATCAAGGAGGTGCGTCCGCATGTGATGCTTTCCGTACCTGCATTGGCACGTAACTTCAAGAAGAATGTAGAGTCTGGAATCAAGGCGAAGGGCCCTAAGGTGGAGAAACTTTATAACTTTGCCCTCAAGCTTGCAATATCTTATAACAAGGAATATTATAACCGCGGAGGTTTCCTCCAGTTGTGGAAGAAGCCGCTTATGGCATTGTTCGACAAACTTATTTTCAAGAACGTGCGTCAGGGATTCGGCGGAAGGATGTTGTTCTTTGTAGGTGGCGGAGCGCTTCTTGACATTGAACTTCAGAGATATTATTGCGCTATCGGTATTCCGATGTTCCAGGGCTACGGTCTTTCTGAGGCTACTCCTATCATTTCTGCCAACTCATTCGACCGCTGTATCTTCGGCTCGTCAGGTGCTGTCGTGAAGCCGATGGAAATCAAGATTTGTGATGGTGACGGCAAGGCTCTCGGCTATGGCGAGAAGGGTGAAATCGTCATCAAGGGTGAGAACGTGATGGCAGGTTACTGGAAGAATCCTACCGCTACGGCCGAGACTGTGGTGGACGGATGGCTCCATACCGGTGACATGGGTTATATGAGGGACGAGCAGTTCCTTTATGTGGTAGGACGTTTCAAGTCTCTGCTCATTTCTGCCGATGGAGAGAAATATAGTCCTGAAGGATTCGAGGATTCACTTACCGACAGTTCGAAATTCATTGACCAGGTGGTTCTCCACAATAATCAGGATCCATATACTACTGTGATTATCGTTCCTAACAAGGAGGCTCTGAAAGAGTATGTCAAGAGCGGAAACCCTGGCATTGACCTTGCTTCCCGTGAAGCTAAGGAACTGATGCTCAAGAAGATTCAGGAAGAGGTGAATTCTTATCGCAGAGGCGGTTCACGTGAGGGCATGTTCCCGGAAAGATGGCTTCCTGCAGCGATTATCGTTGCTGACGAGCCTTTCACAGAGCAGAACCACATGGTGAACAGTACTATGAAGATTGTCCGCGGCAAGGTGGAGAAGCACTATGCTGACAGGATCGAATATGCGCTTACTCCTGAGGGAAAGAACCTCTTGAACGAGAAAAACATTGCATCGCTTTAACGCGATACAATGTTTTCGTGCTTCGGACGGGACTTGAACCCGTACAGGCATTGCTGCCCAAGGGATTTTAAGTCCCTCGTGTCTACCAATTCCACCACCAAAGCGGATTGGAATGGCAAATTTAGATAAAATTGTTTAAAAATTAAAATATTATGGGATTACTAGACGGAAAAGTAGCTCTTGTTACTGGAGCTGCAAAAGGAATTGGAAAGGCTATCGCTCTGAAGTTCGCTTCTGAGGGTGCTGATGTTGCCTTCACTGACCTCGTTATCAATGAGGCTGCAGAGGAGACCATAAAGGAAATCGAGGCTTTCGGCCACAAGGTAAAGGGATATGCGTCAAATGCTGCTGATTTCGCTCAGACTCAGGAAGTTGTAGATCAGGTTATGGCTGATTTCGGTCACATTGACGTGCTTGTGAACAATGCAGGTATCACCAAGGATGGTCTTATGCTCAGAATGAGCGAGGCCCAGTGGGATGCTGTTATCAATGTCAACCTCAAGTCTGCATTCAACTTCATTCACGCATTGACACCTATCATGGCCCGTCAGAGAAGCGGAAGCATCATCAACATGTCTTCTGTCGTAGGTGTTTCAGGTAATGCCGGACAGTGCAACTATTCTGCGTCAAAGGCCGGCCTCATCGGTCTTGCAAAGTCTATTGCCAAGGAGATGGGCCCTCGTGGAATCCGTGCAAACTGCATAGCTCCTGGTTTCATCATCTCAGATATGACCAAGGCTCTTTCTGATGAGGTTCGTGAGCAGTGGATGAAGACTATTCCTCTTCGTCGCGGCGGTACACCTGAGGATGTTGCAAAAGTTGCCCTCTTCCTCGCCAGCGATCTTTCATCATATGTCAGCGGACAGGTTATCCATGTCTGTGGCGCGATGAACTGCTAGTCAATACATTGAATAAACAAAATCCCGTGGGCATTGATTTGTCCACGGGATTTTTCTTCTGGTTGCTTTCTGGATTATTTGAGCCTGATGTAGGTCTCGTTGCCGGAAGTTTCCTTAATGTTTACAGGGCAGAGTCTGAATCTGAATGTCATCCTTTCTGCCGGGATAAGATACTGCTGGTGAGGGAATGCACCCCAGCTGGTATCTCCGCCCACGCCCATCTGCTTCAGGTCGATGTTCCATGTGACCATGTCTTTCGGACGGATGTCAGAGATGTGTCTGTGGGACTTCCTTGTTGTCGGCTCGTCCAGATCCTCTGTCGGGAACATGTAGGCGCTGGTGCTGATGTAAGGCTCACCGACAGCCATGAGGCCTGCTCCGGAATTGTCTGTGAGACTCATCCATCTTACATCGGTCTTGTTGCCGTTCTCCTGAGGACGGTCGTAAGGGAAGTACTGGTCAGCCACGCTTCCGCTGTAAAGTCCTACGTAAGAAGAGGTGTTGCGGTCAATGTAATTCTCGTGAGGTCCACGTCCGAACCATGTCATCTGGTCATACTGCTTGTTCAGTGTGATGCTGACACCCATTCTCGGCATAAGCGGAAGAGTATCGTTGCCAGGCGTGAACTCGCAGCATACATCTACGTATCCTGCGCCTGAGAAATCGTACTTCACTGCGAATTCTGATTCTCCGACAGGGAGGATGTAGCGTGAAACGACTTCGAAGGTCTTGTCATCCAGAGACTTCTGTTCCATGGAAACGAGTTTTGCATTGCGTCCTGCCTCACGCCAAGGACGGAGCCATTCGTTCATTCCGTTACCCATGTCATTGTCGGTTACAGGTCTCCAGAAGTTAGGTCTGAGACCTTCCTGGATCATCTCATTGCCGCCCTTCCTGAGGGATACGAGTGCGCCTGTGGTCTTGTCGAAACCAGCGCTCATGTCACTGGCAGAGACTGTAAGCATTGACTGGCTGTCATTGACCTTTACAGGGTTGAACTGCATTGCAGGTTCCGCTGCCTTGAAGAACGGCAGAGCTACCTGAGCGTCAGCGAGTTCAGTTCCAGCCTTGAGCAAACCCTCGTCTTCCTTCAGGGAAGCGTAGAAGTTGAGGAAATACTCGACTCCGGGTTTTACGTCAATGTCAGGGAATGATGTCTTGAAGATGCCTTTCTGCAGAGGCTCGAGAGAAACATTGTCAATCTTGCCTTCAGCGAGGAGTTCGCCGTTGCCTTCAAGTTTCCATGTGAAGTCGAAGTCACTGAGATTAGTAAAGAAATACTTGTTGTTAAGTTCTACGAGTCCTTCATGATAATCTCTGAGTGCGAAGCCGATGTTCTGATATACCTTCTTGACCTCGTGGATGTGAGGTTTAAGCGACCTGTCGGCTGCGATGAGCCCGTTCATACAGAAGTTGCCGGAGCTTGGAGTGCCCTTAGGAGCAAGGTCGCCGCCATATGCCCAGTAGAATCTTCCGTCCTCTGTCTTGGCGTACAGGCCCTGATCCACCCAGTCCCAGATATGTCCGCCCTGAAGAGAAGGGTATGTCTCGATTACGTCCCAATAGTCCTGGAGGTTACCTACGCTGTTGCCCATTGCGTGTGCGTATTCGCAGAGGATGAGCGGCTTCTCAGGCAAGTACAGGGTATGGTTGATGAGAACGTCGATCTTCTTGTACATAGGGCAGTAGATGTCGGTATAAGGGCCTTTGATGCCGTCTTCAGAATGTACAGGACGCTGCGAACGGTCGTTGGCGTGAACCCATGTGTAGGTTGCTGCAAAGTTGCATCCCTCACCGGTTTCGTTTCCGAGAGACCACATGATCACGCAAGGGTGGTTCTTGTCTCTTTCGAACATTCTTTCGGTTCTGTCAATGAATGCTCCCTGCCACTCAGGCTGGTTTGCAAGGCACTTGTTAGGGTCGTAACCCATACCGTGGCTCTCGATGTTGGCCTCATCTACGACATACATTCCGTAGAGGTCGCAGAGTTCGTACCACATCGGGTCGTTAGGGTAGTGGGATGTACGGACGCAGTTGATATTGTGCTCCTTCATCAGTTTGATGTCCTTAATCATGGACTCTCTATCCACCACGTGTCCTGTGTAAGGGTCGTGTTCGTGTCTGTTCACGCCCTTGATATAGATAGGCTTGCCGTTCACGAGGAGCTGTGCATGCTTGGTTTCAGATTTGCGGAAACCGATAAGCTGGGATACATACTGCTCTGCTTTGCCGTTGACTGTCAATGTCATAAGCAGTCTGTAGAGGTTCGGTTTCTCTGCGCTCCAGAGGACAGGAGCTGTGATTCCCTTGCTGAAATGAATCTCATTGCTTCCTGCAGCCAATGCTTTCTTTTCTGAATAGATGGGTTTTCCTGAAAGGTCCATCAATTCGGCCTTGAGCTCGACTTTGCCGTTCTTGGCGCCTTTGGCCTTGCCGACTTCAGCATATACGTCGAGGACTGCATCCTTGTAATCATTGTCAAGGTCAGTAACGACCTCGAAGTCACGGATGTGAGTCTTTGGACGGGCATATACGAATACGTCGCGCTGGATACCTGCGAAACGCCAATAGTCCTGATCCTCAAGGTAGTAGCCGTCGCTGAACTTGAATACCTGTACGGAAATCTCGTTCTTGCCGGCTTTTATGTAAGGTGTGATGTCGAATTCGGAAGGAGTCTTGGAATCCTGTGAGTATCCGACCATATTGCCATTGACCCATACATAGAAAGCTGAAGCCACACCGCCGAAGTACAATACAACCTGCTGTTTCATCCAGTTTGCAGGGATGTCGAAGGTACGTTTGTATGAACCTACAGGGCTGTTTTCGACAGCGATGAGAGGTGGGTTTTTCTTGATTCCGTAACCTGAGCCGACATAGAAAGGATAACCGAATCCTTCGAGTTCCCAGTTTGCCGGAACCTTGATGTCATCCCAGTCGGAAACATTGAATCCGTTCTTATGGAAGTCCATCGGACGCTCGTCATAACGGGGTACATAATGGAATTTCCAGGTGCCGTTCAATGACTTGAAATATGGAGACTTGGTTCTGTCTCCGTTCATTGCCATATCCTTGGTAGGGTAGCCCATGAAGTGGGCTGCAGACGGGAGTCTGTTTATATGCAGGATATCGAAGTTCTCCCAGTCATTGTCAGAATGCGGGTATTTGTCTCTGCGGACATTGACCTTGGCCTCTTCCTTCTTTTCAGAAGGTTTCTGCATTGGTGCTCCGTCATACTGGGCGAGTGCCGCCAGTGGGCACAGCACAGATATTGCCAGCGCTGTGATTATTTTTTTGTACATGTTCTCTTAGTTCTTTAAAAGCATCTTGATTATACATGCGGAAGACCATCCGAAGTTCGGGCTGCAGAGGGCTTCACCTGTGAGAGGGTTGTAGTTCTCATTGATGGCGCCGTCAGAGGTGAGTCCCTGGGCATTGTCAATGAATTTCTTCAGGAGGAAGTCGGCTTCTTTGTTGTAGCCGTAGTTCCTGAGACCTGTGATTCCGAAGTAAACCTGGTCAACCCAGACAGGGCCTCTCCAGTAACCGCGTGTAGGGCGGAGTGCAGGATGGCTGGTGTCGAGTGTCCCGAGCGGCAGAGTAGAATTGAACTTGTGCTCGTCCATCATCTTCTCCATGACAGCCTTGGCCTGTTCTTTGGTTGCGGCTCCGGCCCACAGAGGCAGCCAGCACTCGGCGCCCATAACCTTGATGAAGTCACCTGTTCCGAGACGTGTGTCATAGAAGAAACCGGTCTCAGGGTCGAACATCTTGGTCTGGATATGTATCTTGAGCTTCTCGGCTTCAGTCTTGAGCTGCGCGGAGAGATCGTTCTTGCCGAGGATGTCAGCCATTTCAGCGAGGATGTTCTTTTCTGCATAGAGGAATGAGTTCAGGCAGATGTTCTCCTGGTTCATGGACCATGCATAGTCCTTGTTCTTGAGCATTGTGGCGTCGTCGAAACGTACGCCGTTGTCCATTCCGCTCTCCCAAGCCGCAGCGATAAGTGTTCCGTCTGTGGAACCATATTCGCAGATGCCGTTCTGGTCATGGTCGCGGTCGGTGTACCACCACTGGTGGAACTTGTAAAGTTTGTCGAACATCTCGGCCAGGAACTCCTTGTCGCCAGTCTCACGGTAAACGTTCATTGTTCCCCAAGCGGCAACAGGTGGCTTGGTGTCGCGCCAGTTGTTATAAGCCTTGTTGTAACCTACGTAGTCAGGAACCATTCCGTTCTCTGCCTGATAATCGAAGAGAGTTCTTATCTCATCCTTCGCCATTTCAGGATTGTAGAATACATTGGCAGAAGCGATTTTCCATGAATCCCAAGACCAGATACCTGTCAGGAACCCGTTGAATGAAGGGTTACTTCCGGCATGAAGGATATCGCCCGCAGCTGAGCGCCAGTTGCTGTTCAATGTCATCATAGCCTTGACAATGACCTTACGGTATTTGTTCTCTGAGAGATATTCGCTGTCGCGGGAAAGGAGTTTGTCAATGTTGTTGTCCCAACGTACCTTGTTTTCAGCGAAGCACTTGTCAATGTCGATGTTTCTTACTGCTGCGAGTTCCTTTGCTGAATCTTCGCGGCGAAGCATCAATGTCTGAGTGTATTCTGATCTGTATTCCGCATCTGCAGGAAGAACTATGTCATTCTTCTCGCAGACATGGAGACTGTCTGTATTTACAAGTCTTACCTTGTCTGCCGTACGGAAGCATGTTGTAGTGACTGTAGAGTCAGGGAAGTGGAGTACTGAAACAGAGTTGCCGTCAGCTGTCAACTGGGATTTCTTGTTGAATACTCCTCCGACCCATTCGAGGCTCACGTGCATCGGCTGGCCGCTGACGTTCTTGATTACAGAACGGACTACGGCAGTCCTGTTCGTGGCGAAGCAGAGTTCTGTGGTGAAGTGGATGTCCTTGTTATTGAACTCCTGGATGAGTTTTCCTGGCAAATATTTGGCTGTCTGGATATTGCGTTCGAGGTCGAACTCATTGTCATTGACCTTGATGCTAGGCTGGGCGAGCGTAGCTGCAATCCATCCTCTTCCGGTCATGACCATCGGACCGATGAATGAGCCGCAATATTCGTAGCCTTCGTTCTCAGGGAGTGCGTATGCGGACCATGAGCCCATATCTGCGAATACATAAGCTCCGTAGTGTCTTTCCTGGAGCGGAACGTTCTTCACGTTCAACAAGTTTACGAAATCTTCCTGCTTTGAGAGAAGTGTCTCATTTTCAGTAGCAGGAGAATTGGCGCAGCCGCATACGATGCTTGCGGCTGAGCCTAATATAAGGAGTAAATTGGTTTTCTTCATGAAGATTTTTATTTGCTGAAGTTTGGATTCTGCTCCCAGTCCTTGTTCAAGAGGAACTCTGAGTGAGGGATAGGGAAGAGTTTGTGCTTAGCTTCCACGAAGTTCTCTACGTATGGTTTGTTGTGCTCCTTGAGCGCCTTGCCTACGATGTTCCAGCGGATGAGGTCATACCAGCGAGAACCTTCGAGTGCGAGCTCGCATGGACGTTCTACATCCTGAAGGTGTTTCAGAACCTGATCTTTAGTCATGGTCAGCGGCAGTTCCGGAACATGGACTCTGTCACGAACCTGGTTTATGTACTTGATAGCGTTTGGTGTATCGCCTCTGTCGTTCAGGCACTCTGCGTAGAGAAGAAGTACGTCAGCGTATCTGATGATTGGGAAGTTGAATGCACTGTAATACCAGTCTGAGCTGAGGGATGGGTCCCAATTCACGAATTTGTGCCAGAAGAACTCACCTGCTTTGTGGTAATCCTTGAATGATTTTCCGTCTTCGTAGTATGAAGGGCGGCAGTCAGGATCGTCGAATATGATGGTTGAAAGAGTTCTGTCGCTGTATTTTCCGGCAGCGGTCTTGTCCTGTTTCATTACCTCGAAGAGCCAATTTGAAGGATAGGCCTCCTCATATCCTCCATCGTATGCTCCGAATGGTGCGAGGTGGAGTGCGAAAAGGTTGTACTCATAGTGGCCGCCTTCCTGGTTTCCTGAGAACTGAACTTCGAAAACAGATTCTTTGTTGTTCTTGTGGAGACCGTCGAAGTTGTCGGCAAAGTTCTCCATAAGTCCGAATTTGCCGATAAGTTTTTCGAACTCTTTCTCAGCCTTGGACAATTCTCCGCGGAACATGTAGAATTTTCCGAGAAGAGCGGCTGCTGCGTAACGTGTTGCGCGTCCGCCCTGGTCTTCGCTATATTTCTCTGGAAGATCGCTCTGGACTTCTTTGAGCTCGTTTTCGATGAACTCGACAAGCTCTCCAGGTTTTGCCTGATCAGGATAGAATTCCTTTTCCGTACCCTCAATCTGGTGGAGATATATAGGAATTATTTCTCCGAAGTTGATGTACAGACGATAGTAGTAGAAAGCTCTGAGGAAACGTGCTTCTGCGATAGCTTGTTTCTTCAATCCGTCGATCTCTGCGCTACCCGGTACATTTGGAATATTGTCGATGCACTGGTTTGCGAAGTTGACACCTATATAGAGGTTTGTCCACTCTGTCCCTGAAACACTTGATGTGGATTCGTTTGTGAACATGGCGATGCTCATCCATGAACTTACGTCTGCTCTGAAATCGCACTCGTCGCTTCTGAAGTTGTCGATTACGATGTAGCGCTCGAAAGGAATAGCCCAATCAATGTTCGGCTGCAATGCTGCATAAGCACTGGTAAGACCTTTCATGATGTCTGTCTCGTTCTTCCAGAAGACGCTAGGGGAGAGAGAGTTAGGGTTTCGGTCCTCATCGAGGAATGACCCTGAACATGATGACATCGAAGCCATTCCTCCCAAAACCAAGGCTGTCATCAGTATATTTTTAATTTTCATATATATTTCGTTTTATTAATTAGAAACTGAACTTGAGACCTGCCATATATGTGCGGCTGAGAGGTGTAGATGCATAGTCGTATCCGATTCTGCCGACAGTAGCACCTGTTGAAGGGTCATATCCCTTATACTTGGTGAATGTAAGGAGACGTGTACCTCCGATGTAAACGCGCAAGCTTGCGAGGCCCAGTTTCTTGCAGAATGATGCAGGTACGTTGTAACCGAGCTGCAGGTTGTTCAGACGCAAGAATCCGCCATTCTCGATGAAACGGTCTGAAGAACGTCCGTTCTTGTTAGGGTCACCCTGAACGGCTCTTGGCACGTCAGTATTTGTATTGGTCGGAGTCCATGCTCTCAAAGCGTCTTTACCTGAGTTGAATACCTGGTCCATTCTCTGGAGCTGGTACTTTGTATAGTTGTAACGCTTGACACCGAAATGTCCGTAGAAGTTGGCCACGAGGTCGAAGTTCTTGTATTCGAGGTTAATGTTGAATGCAAGAGCTATCTTAGGAGTACCACTTCCCATCTTGATCTTGTCGTTGCTGTCGAGCATACCGTCACCATTCTGGTCTATGAAACGGACATCACCAGGTTTTGCAACTGGCTGAAGAGGCTGCCAGTCCCCGTTGTCGTCTCTGTAACCATGTGCTTTGTTCCATTCTTTCACTTCTGCCTCGCTCTGGAAGATGCCGGCGGTCTTGTAAGCCCAGAACTCACCGATTTCTCCACCTACGTATGTTCTGGAAACACCATATTCATAGAGGTAGTTAGGGTCAGCCATCGCTTTGAGCACACTCTTGTAGTGAGAGAGGTTCATATCCAAGTCATAGTTGAACTCACCAGCGTTTCCGTGGTAGATGACCTGAACCTCGTAACCTGTGGTACGGAGTTTACCGTCATTGACAGTAAGAGAACCATAACCTGTGCAGAGAGAGATGTTCTTTGTAGAAAGCATGTCTCTGGTATCCTTGATGTAGGCCTCGGCTGATACTTCGAGTTTGTTGCTGAAGAAGCCGAGATCGATACCGATGTTCTTGTAAATGGTGGTCTCCCATTTGATGTTGGCTGAAGGGAGGCTGGTGATTGCATATCCGAGAGATACGTCTTTGCCGCCGAGCGGGTAGTTCAAGTCATCTGTATTGGATGAAAGCTTAGGAATGTACTGGTAGAGACCGATATTCTGGTTGCCAAGTCCACCATAGCTCAATCGGATTTTCATTGTATTGACGGTTTCCTTGATGTTTGTCCAGAATTTCTCGTTTGCCATGTTCCAACCGAGTGATACTGATGGGAAGAGTCCCCACTTGTTTCCTGAAGCGAATCTCGAAGATCCGTCATAACGTAATGAAGCTGTGAGCATGTAGCGGAGTTTGTAATTGTAGTTCAAACGTCCGAATACTGAGCGGAGACCGCTTCTTGTCTTGGAACCGCCTACAGTGAAGTCTTCCTGTGCCTGACCGAGAAGGCTCATGTCGTTATTCTCGAACTTCTTGCCGGAGGCATTGATTTCGTTGTAGCGCTTCTCTTCCTGAGAGATACCTGCGAGCAACTGGATATTGTGGGCGTCTGCAAAAGACTTGGTCCAGTTTCCTGTGAGCTCGAGCAAGTCATTCTGAGTCATATCCCTGCTTTCAGACAATGATGCACGTGTGTTGATTTTCATCACACCGAGTTTGTATGTCGGTCTGAAGTAGCGACTGCTGTCGAAATACATGTTGCGGCTTGCCTGGAACTTGAATACGAGGTCCTTGATAGGCTCGAACTGCAAATATCCTGAAGCTGAAATGTAGTTGCTTGTAGATGTGTTTTCTACCAAGTCGTTGTAACCTACCACGTTGGCTGCATCGGACATACCCATGCCTTCGATGGCTCCACCATATCCGCCCTCGTTATTGGAATCATATACAGATACGAGAGGCTCGATGTTGGTAACCTGATACATGTTAGGGTAACCTGAACTTGCTTCCAAGTTGGCTGTCCAGCGGCTATAACTTACTGATTCGCCGATCTTGAATTTGCCACGTTTTACGTCAGAGTTTACACGGAATCCGAATTTCTCGTCACCTGTATGGTTAACAATACCTTGAGTATTGGAGTAGAATGCTGAAATTGCGAGGTTTGTGTTTTTGTTGCCGCTGACATAACCGAGGTTATACTTCTGTGTAAGACCGCGACGGTAGTATTCTTTCTGCCAGTCTGTGTCAGCGAACTGTGAAGGGTCTTTTTCATAAGCTGAGATGTATTTAGGCCAACGGTTCTCTGAGATGCCGGCATTGGTCAATGCCATCTTCCTGACTTTGATAAACTCCTCTGAGTTGCAGACTTCCATTCTCTTAGGCAGGTCATCCATTCCGACATATGCGGAGAATTGGATGCGTGGAGTCTTGTCGGAACCGCGGTGTGTCTCGATGAGGATGACACCGGCTGCTGCACGCGCACCATAGATGGATGCTGTAGCGGCATCCTTGAGGACTGACATTGACTTGATGTCTTCTGGGTTGAGGTAGGACATGTCACCAGGAACACCGTCGATAATCACGAGCGGAGAGTTGTCTGTACCCCAGGAGGTGACACCTCTGACCTGAAGTGATGGTGATGAACCTGCTCCACCGCTGCCGAAGTTTACTGCAAGACCTGGAGCCATACCCTGGAGTGCGGCTTCAGCGTTAGCTGTAGGCATCTTGGTGAGTTTGTCTCCGGAAACGGTTGTTACAGAACCTGATACGTCAGATTTCTTCTGTGTGCCGTAACCTACGACGACTACCTCGTCCAGAAGGCGTGTGTCTTCTGAGAGAACTACGTCGATGGTGGACTGGTTGCCTACTGTTATTTCTTTTGTGGCATAACCGATGCATGAAACCACGATGACGTCAGATTTTTCCAATGTCATGGTGTAGGTTCCGTCGATTTCCGTCACTGTGCCGTTGAGGGTGTTCTTTTCCAAGATGCTGGCGCCGATTACCGGTACGCCTTTGTCATCGGTGATGATACCCTTGATGGTGCGTTTCTGTCCGGCTGCGACTACCTGAGGTGCGTCTTTCTTGAAAAGGACTATGTGGCCGTCCTCTACTTTGTATCCGGTGTCAGAACCTATGAAAAGCTGCTCCAGAACCTGGTTCAGCGTCTGATCGGTAGCATTGATGGAAACAGTCTTGTTTACATCGATCTGGTTGTGGTTGTAAGTGAAGTAAACCTTGCTCTGGTTCTCGATTTTTGCGATGACGTCGCGGAGAGTTGCATTCTGCATATTGAGCGATATGCGCGCTTCTTGGGCAAGCGCTGAAATCGCGAAGCAAGGCATGAGGAGCATTACTGCGATACAGAGTAGTCTGTTTGAAAACGTTTTACTCTGCGACGGGGCCTTTTTCCCGCCAAAAAGGACATTGTTTTTAGCGATAATATCCATAAATTTGTAAATAAGGTGATTGGTAATTAGTGTTACTGGTTTAATTCTTAGGTCGGATTATGTGGCGCATATCCGACCTTTTTTTTGATTATGTCATGAGTGATTCTAGTGTGGTTTAAAACTTGGTCTTTTAGTTATATGTGGTTTATGTGTGATTTAGTGTTGTCTGTTCTTGTATAGGTAAACCGTGTCGGCATCTTTCGTATAATTTACCTTCTGTGTCTTCTTCAGCAGTTCCAGAACCTGATCGATGCTGAGGTCTTCCCTGAAATGACAGGTGAAGAACTCCTCTGCAAGGGAACTGTCAACGATTTTCAAGGTGATATTGTACTTTCTTTCGATCACCTTCGCCATTTCCAGCAGAGTCTTGTTTTCGAACTTCAAATCGCCTGTTATCCAGCTTCTTGCGCTCTGTTCAATGGAATTCTTTTTCAGGACAAGACCGCCTTTCTTTGTGTAATAGACCACATCGTTAGGCTCCATGATGTGCCTGCTGAGCCCGTCAGCCGTGCTTACTTCCACACTTCCTTCGCAAAGTGATATCTGACTAGGCTCATTATCGAAAGCAGTGACATTGAATTTGGTTCCCAGGACCTTGATGTTCAGGGCAGGCAGGTTTACTGTGAATGGTACGTCAGGATTTTTTGCCACTTCGAAATATCCTTCACCATCGAGAGTTACATTCCTCTCTTTTTTAGAGAATTTCGCCGGATAGGTAAAACGGCTTCCTGCATTCAGCCAGATCGTGGATCCGTCGCTGAGAGTCAGGCAAACTCTCTGTCCCTTAGGTACTACGACAATATTGTCAGGGACGTCTTTGTTTTCGTTGGTTATTTGTACGAGATTGAAAGTTAGTAGGCCGATTATGGTAACGGCTGCTGCGTATTTTATGCACTTTGAGAATAATCTCAAGACGTTGGATTTCTTCTGCTTCTGTTCGTCCTGCTTGAGCTTGCGGCTCATGCGCTCATAAGATTTGTCGAGTCTTGCCTTGTCAGCGAACTGTTTCTCCGCCTTCAGTCCCCACAACTGCTCCAGTTCGAAAAGCCTGTCATGACTTTCGTCAGACTTCAGCCAATTCTGAATTTCGGCCTTTTCCTCGATTGAACATTGTCCTGATATGTATTTTATGAGTAATTCGTCAGTCATTTGTTGTAACGTTTTTTAGCGTCTCCGATATAAAGACAATTGTGAAATGGTAAACTACGGGATGAAAAGTGAAAAATTTTCAATTCTTTCACTTTTCCATAATAATCCTCTAAAAATAGGAATGAACTACCTTATCAATGTCCCTGTGGTGGTGACAATGACAATAAGGTCGAGAAGGATATTCCTGAGGTCGTCCCTTAGGAATTTTGTGGATTTCTGGACATATTCTTCCACAGTACGCGGAGAAATGCCCATGACTTCAGCTATCTCGCTGTGTTTCAGGCCCTGATAAAAAGAAAGTTCGAATGCCTGCTTTGCTTTAGGTGACAATTTGGCCACGGATTCAGTCAGGAGTTTGTCGGCGTCCCTTGCAAGAATCTCATTCCAAGAACTGCTTTCTCCGGCATTGATGCGCTGGAAGAGGATTCTCTCCTCGGCGACTTTTACATTCTCCATGTGCCCGGAAACCATGGATTCATGCTTGATGTGGTTCAGGCAGCCGTTCTGGGTACATTTGCATAGGAAAGCATGGATAGAGTCCGGAGCGAGGGTGTCTTTGTGCTCCCAATACTTCACAAAAACATCCTGGACTATGTCCTCCGCTGCGTCTTCAGAAACAAATCTGCAGGCGACGGACATCATCCGAGGGTACAACAAGTCGAAAAGAAGACGGAACTCATGCTCGTCCCCTTCTTTGACTTTGTCAATGTTGATTTCTGCCGATTTCATATTTTCCGTAAGTCAGTTTTAGAAATACTTCTTCTCCCTGTGGTCCAGAGCCAGGAAAATCGCAAGCATTATGGTGAAAGCCCACAATGAAGAACCTCCATAGCTCATGAACGGAAGAGGAATACCGATAACAGGCATGATGCCTATCGTCATACCTATATTGATAAAAAGGTGCATGAACAGGCAGCTGGCAAAGCAGTATCCGTAGATACGGGTAAAACTCTCCCTGCTCCGTTCAGCATCTTTCAGTATCTGCATGATAAGAGCTACATAGAGGCAAATGACTATCAGACAGCCGAGAAATCCCCATTCTTCACCGACCGTGCAGAATATGAAGTCGGTACTCTGCTCAGGGACGAAGCCGTAAGTCGTCTGGGTACCATTGAGATAACCCTTTCCGAAAAATCCTCCGGAACCGATGGCTATCATTGACTGGTTTACATTATATCCCACTCCGGAAGGGTCTTCCTTCATGCCGAGCAGGACCTCGATACGCTTCCTCTGATGGTCCTGGAGAATATCATTGAAAACGATGTCCGCGGAAAAGATCAATGCTGCGCCGGCGATGAAAGCCAGGACTGAGGCCAATGCGAAATTATTCCTGGATTTGTATGAATTCCAGGCAATCAGCGGCAGGCTGATTACCGATGTGCCCATCAGAATGTACAGAGGCTCTACAACGGACAGGAAATGCCACGATTCGCCCTTGGTTTCCAACAGCATTTCCCAGATATGAGGCAGGAATGCAAAGAAAGTTATGCTCAGGGCATAAATTGCCAGCCATCTCCATACTCTCTTGGAAATCACCGCGTTGCAGAATGTTATTATTCCCGCCAGCACCAGAAGTGCCGTGTATGGCGAGGCGACAAGAGTCAGGATGAAGATCAATATTGCCAGTCCGATGCAGGCCAGAAGCCAGCCTGAAAGGCCCTCGCGGTAAAGCATGAAGATGAATCCGACATAGACCAATGCGGAACCGGTCTCCTTCTCGGCCATGATTATCAGCATCGGCAAGACTATTATGGCTGCGACAGTCAGGAAATTCTTCATCTTTGTCAGCCTGAATCCTGCCCTGCTCATAACGAGGGCGAGCAACAGGGACGTAGTGATTTTGGATACCTCGGCCGGCTGGAAACGTACCGGGCCGAATGTGAACCAGGACCTTGAACCTTTGACTTCGTCTCCCAGGAAGATTACAGCTATAAGAAGCCCTATGACAAATACATAGAACAGTCCTGCGCCTCCTTCCCACAGGTTAGGGCTGATGATGAAGACAATGGCACCGCCAAGTCCGAAGGCCGTCAGCATCCAGACGAACTGCTTGCCGCTGTTGATGGAGAAATCGAAGATGCTCTTGGAGTCTCCGCCATGGACAGCAGCATAGATATTCGCCCAACCTATGAAAACAAGGATCAGGTAAATCAAAATCAATTTCCAATCGTATGCTTGGCCTATGCTTCTTCCTCTATAATTCTCCATGGCTCTAATAAGTTCTGACTCTCGACATCAGGTCTCCGTTCAGCACTCTGTCTTCCAGAGGTTTTCTCTTGGTGTCTATTTCTCCCTTGAGATATTTTTCCACCAGCAGGGAGGCGATAGGGCAGGCCCATGTCGCACCGAAACCGCCGTTTTCAATGTATGCGGCAACTGCAATCTTCGGGTTTTCCTTAGGCGCGAAACAGATGAAGACCGAGTTGTCCGCACCTCTCGGATTCTGGGCTGTTCCGGTCTTTCCGCAGATGTCCAGTCCTTCGACAGCAGCAATACTTGCAGTTCCTCCGGAACCGAAGCCGCTGTTCACGGCCCTCCACATGCCGTCAATGACCTTGTAGAACTGCGTGGTATCCACCATCGTATATTGACGCTCCTTATACTTGTCGTCAATTTTCAGCGAATCCGAGTCCTTGATGATATGCGGGATGTAATAATGCCCCCTGTTTGCCACTATCGCGCACATATTGGCAATCTGGAGCGGAGTCACACCGATTTCACCCTGACCGATGGAAATGGAAATGACCGTCGTGAATTTCCATCCGTTCTTTCCGTAGATGCGGTTGTAATATGCTGATGTAGGCAGAGTTCCTCCCAGTTCGGCAGGGAAGTCGCTGCCCAGTTTCCTTCCGAGTCCGAAACTCTGGACATAGTCATGCCACTTGTCCAACGCCTCTCCCGGACCGCTGTATTTGCGGTTCTCGAGGATATTCTTCATCACGTAACAGAAATATCCGTTGCAGGACATCATGATAGCCTCTTCCAGATTCAGAGGCGACCTGTGTGCGTGACAGCCAAGTTTATGGCTTCCGAAATAATAGCCCTTGTTGCAGGGATAAGTGTATTCCGGCTTCAGTACACCCTCCTCGAGACCGATGAGTCCGTTCACAAGTTTGAAAACGGATCCCGGAGGGTATGGCGCCTGCACGGCTCTGTTGAACATAGGCTTATGCGGGTCACTGACGATTTCGCTGTAATGTTTGCCGATGTCCGCAAGCATTTCCACATCAATGCCGGGGCTCGAAACCATTGTTAGAATCTCGCCTGTCGAAGGCTCTATCGCCACGAGACTCCCGACCTTGTTCTTCATCAATGCCTGACCGTACTGCTGAAGGTCCGCGTCAATGGTAGTGACCACGTCTTTTCCCGGTACTGCCTCCTTGTCCATTTCGCCGTCCTTGTAACGGGCCTGGATCTGGTTGTGCGAGTTCCTCAGATAGATATGATAACCTTTCTCTCCCTTCAGGTCCTTCTCCCTTGCCGCTTCTATACCGGTCTTTCCTGCATAGTCGCCGGGACGGTACTCTCCGGGATGCCTCTTGATGAAAGACTGGTCCACTTCCGAGACATATCCGAGAAGATTTCCTCCGGCATTGACCGGATAATCCCTGATGCTTCGGACCTGTCCGCGGATTCCGGGGAACTTGTACTGGACCTCTGCGAATTTCATGTAGGTGGTAGCCGGTATCTGCTTGAGCATTACCATTGACTGGTATCCGATTCTTCGCCGATTCTTCTGATAATCAGCCATTTTGCTGCGGATGAATTCCGGTGTGGTCTCGAGTACGTCGGCGAGAAGCAGGGTGTCGAACGGCTGTGTCTCCTTCGGCGTCACCAGAATGTCGTAAGCGACTTTGTTGCCGACGATGATTTTTCCGTTCCTGTCATAGATGATGCCTCTGGTCGGATAGATGATGTCATAGACCATCGAGTTGTTCGAGGCATTGATTTTATATTTGTCGTCGATTATCTGTATGACGAACAGTTTTGCGAGAAGAATGCCTGCCGTAATCAGCAGTCCAATCTTCATTTTTGTGATCCTGGGTGTGCTCATCTTCTATTTCCTCTCGTTAGGGTCCAGAAGATTCGCCGTCACAAGTGAGAGAATTGTTCCTGTCAGCAGGGACAGAATGAATCTGAGGAAGTTGAACATCAATGGTCTGGCTGCCGAGCCGTCTGCCCAGATGTAAATCAGCAGGAAGATGGACTGTGCGATGGCGAGTACGAATGCCATTTTCCCAGGGCCGTACTTCATCATTGACACATCTTCTCCCGTGAGGCTGATTTCCTTTCCGAAGAAGGTGTCGCAGATCCATCTCCGGGCACCCGCGACCGGGACAAGGGCCAATGCATTCAGTCCTACCACTCCTTCCGCCAGAACATCGACCGTGAGCCCGGAGGCAAAGGCAATCAGCATAGATGCTGTTGTGCCGACTTTTGTGGGCAGCAGCAATATGGCGCACGGAAGCAGGCTCAATGTCAGATAAGCCGTGATATGCAGGTAGTTGCAAATCAGGAGCTGGACACCGAGTATCAGCAGAAACATGAGAAAATAATTCTGTTTCATTACTTCTTCCGCTTGTAGTTTTCCAAATCTTCAATTTCCTGGATGTCGGAATTGGTTACAATCGTGACGTATCTCAATGCTGAGAAATCCTGGAAAAGTTTGATCTTCACTTCGTATGTCGCACCGTTCACGATGCGGGTGTCTCCGGTTACGCCGAGAGGAATGTCCGGAGGAAATATTGACGAATAGCCGCTTGTATAGACGGTGTCCCCCTCATCGAACTTGTACTGCAGGGGAATTTCCCTGAGAAGGGCCCCGTCAATGTATTTGCCGTCCCATACCATAGGACCTGCCGCGCCGTCATTGCCGATTCTCGCACTGATGCTCAGCTCCGAGTTCAGGAATGAAATCGCGTACGAGTAGTGGCGGCTTACCGCGTCAATGATGCCTACTACTCCGTCAGCCGTGATGATTCCCGACTGAGGTCTTACGCCGTCACCGGATCCTTTGCCGATGATGAGATAGTTGTGCTGTTTGTTGAGGCTGTTCTTTACGACAGTGGCCGGCATGAACTTGAATTTGTCTGATGCCAATTCCATGTCGATTCTGGCAAGAGAGTCCAGTTTCGCTATTTCCAATGCCCTTGTCATCTTCGAAATCTTCTTGTTCAGTTCGAAAATGTCATCGGCAAGCGCCTTGTTCTCCTTCGGCAAGGAGAAGTATCTGGAAACGGATTCGGAGATGCCCCAGAATCGTCCGGCAAGTCCCTGAAGATTTCTTGTGATGAAGAAATTCTGCACGGAACTGCTGCTGCTCAACATATTAAGTGCGGCAATCTCCAAGAAAATGAAGACTGCCGTATTTGCTAAAATCGTATATATGTTACTTTTCTTCTGCATCTATCGCATAAGGAAAGAACAGTTGCCTACATGTTTGAGAGCTATGCATGTACCCCTGGCTACTGCATGGAGCGGATCCTCTGCAACGTGGAAAGTGATATTCACTTTCTCTGTGAGCCTGGTAGCCAATCCTCTGAGAAGAGCACCGCCGCCTGAAAGGAAGATACCGTTCTCTACGATGTCGGAGTACAATTCAGGAGGTGTCTGCTCGAGCACGTGCAGGATGGAAGCCTCGATTCTGGTGATGGACTTGTCCAGGCAGTGGGCCATTTCCTGGTAGGAGATGGATGCCTCCACAGGATGTGCCGTCATGAGGTTCGGTCCTCTTACGATGAACGGCTCCGGCTCGTCAGGAATGTCAGGGAGTACTGCTCCGACGGCTTTCTTGATGTTCTCGGAAGATGTCTCACCGATTCTGATGTTATGCTGCTGTCTCAGATATGTCTGGATGTCGCTCGTGAAAACATCTCCTGCGATACGTATACTGTCCTGGATTACGATACCTCCGAGAGAGATGACGGCTATTTCAGTGGTACCGCCTCCTATGTCGACGACCATGTTTCCCCTAGGTGCCTCCACGTCGAGACCGATACCGAGGGCCGCTGCCATAGGCTCTGAAATCAGATATACGTCGCGTCCTCCAGCGTGTTCCGCAGAGTCCCGGACTGCACGGATCTCCACTTCGGTACTTCCTGAAGGGATACCTACGACAAGACGGAGATTAGGAGAGAACAATGTCTTTCTCTTGTTGTTCACCTGCTTGATGAAACCGCGGATCATCATTTCAGCCGCATTGAAGTCCGCGATGACTCCATCCTTCAGCGGGCGCACTGTCTTGATGCCCGGCTGCTCACGCTCGTGCATGAGTTTGGCCTTGTGGCCCAAAGCAATGCATTTGCTTGTAGTATTGTCGATTGCAACGATGCTCGGCTCGTCCAGAACTATCTTGTCGTTCTGGAAGATGACGGTATTGGCAGTACCGAGATCCATTGCAAGATCTTGTGTCAAAAAAGAGAATGTCATATAAAAAACATATTTTCCGTAAAATTACAAAAAAAGTTATATTTGCCCAACTAATACACAGCAATGCAACGAAAAAAATATCTTATCGTGATGGCTGCCGGACACGGTACCAGAATGGGCTCGAGCCTGCCTAAACAGTTCATGGATCTGGACGGGAAGGCGATACTTCATCATACAATCAAGAAATTCATGGACGCATGTCCGGACATCAATGTCATAACTGTCCTGCCTTTGGACGGCGAATATGAGCAGTGGTGGAAAGACTATTGCGTCACCAGGAATTTCCATTGCCCGCAGAAAATCGTCCGCGGAGGAATCACCCGCTTTCATTCTGTAAGGGCCGCCCTCGAAAATGTGCCTGACGGAGCCCTCGTAGCCGTCCATGACGGGGTGAGGCCAATGCTGAACATAGAGATGATAAGGTCAATGTTTTCAATGATTTCCGAGGATGCGACCTGTCGGGCTCTGATACCTGTGATCCCTATGGTAGATACACTTAAAATCCTTAAGAAAGAAGTTGCCGAAGATGGTGTGTCCAGACTGGTTCCGATAACCGGAAAGCATGTTGATCGTGCAGAAGTGTTCGGGGCACAGACTCCTCAGGTTTTCCGGTCTGAGGATATTAAGGCGGCCTATACCCAGGCCTATGACACGGCCTTTACAGATGACGCTTCAGTGGCTGAGAAATACGAAATACCTCTCACATTCTGTGAAGGTGAGAGGCTCAATTTCAAGATAACTTCGCCTGATGACCTCGTATTGGCCAAGGCTGTCATGTCATTGATATAGACGACCGGGCGCTACGTGCCGGCGGTTAGTCTTCATCATCATTGTCATTTTCGGCCATGCTCGAAGAGAAGCTGGTGTTGCCGTATTCCTTTACCCATACCTGTCTGTCGATGGCCTCGTCCAGTGCGATCATTGTCTCTGTCGACTGGATGTATGGAATCTTCTGGATGGTATTGATGAGGATTTCCATAAGGTGGTCATTGTCAAAGCAATAAATCTTCACAAGAAGGGCATATTTTCCCGTCACGAAGTGACATTCCACAACCTCTGGAATCTGCTTGAGATGTGCAATCACGATATTGTACTTGTCAGCTTCCGAGAGGGATATGCTTATGAAAGCACAGATGTTCAGACCAAGTGCCTGTGGCTTGACAAGCAGTCTTGATCCCGTAATTACTCCGTTGGCCTCTAGTCTTTTGACTCTCTGGTGGATAGCCGCACCGGATACACCGCACTCACGCGCGATCTCCAAGAATGGCATCCTTGCATTCTTAACAAGAAAAGACAGAATTTTCTGGTCTGTCTGATCGATGTGGTACTTAATCATGACTTACAATTTATTACTATGTAGTCACAAAAATAGTGATTTATTTTAATAAATGATGCTAAAATCGGAAAACAGTTGATTTTTATAAGTAAAATCAGCTGTTTTCCGATTAAATGTTCATCTGAATGCCTTTTCAGAATGTTATCTGTGGCAGGGCTATTTCTTTGTAAAGCGTCTTCTGGAGGTGCGTTTCGTCGGCTCTGAAGCCTCTATGATTTCCTTGCACTTCTCCTCGGTGAGCGCTGCGACATCAGTTCCCTTAGGAATCTTGTAATTGCTTCCGTTCTGCTTGAGATATGGACCGTAACGCCCGTTAATGACCTGGATTCCGCTTTCAGTATAGTCGGCAAGAACCGTATTGGCATTGGCCTTTTCCGCATTGGCCTCGATGGCCTGGATACAGGTGTCGAGGGTGACGGTCAGCGGGTCTGAGCCTTTAGGCAGGGAGACATTCTTGTCGCCGTATTTGAGGTACGGGCCGAAACGGCCTTTTGTCGCGATTACGTCAATGCCGTTGTACTGTCCGACTGTGCGTGGCAGCATGAAAAGCTTGATGGCGTCTTCCAGCGAGATGCTCTCGATGAGCTGCCCCGGAGCGAGGTGCGCGAACTGGCGGTTTTCCCCTTCGCCTTTCTGGATATAAGGTCCGTACTGTCCGAACTTGGCTACAATAGGCTGTCCGTCAGCATCATGGCCGAGGTCCCTGCTCACGTGGCTGTATTCTTTGTCGCTGAGTACCTCCTCGACTTTCTTGTGGAAAGGAGTATAGAAGTCAGAAATCACATTGTTCCACTCCAGGTCGCCGTCTGCAATCTTGTCGAAATCTTTCTCGACATTGGCAGTAAAGTCATATCCCACGATGCTGTGGAAATTCTTTACCAAGTAGTCGGTGACAATCATTCCGATTTCCTGTGGAAGGAGCCGGCCTTTTTCCGCGCCGACGGTTTCAGTCTTGGCAGTCTCTGTGATGACGCCTCCTTTCATTGACAGGCACACTACCGGAATTTTCTCTCCCTCCTTGTCGCCTTTCACGATATAGCCGCGTCCGGTGGTGAGGGTGGTGATGGTCGGTGCGTATGTAGAAGGACGGCCGATGCCGAGTTCCTCAAGTTTCTTGACCAATGTCGCCTCGGAGTATCTTGACGGAGCCGATGTGAATTTGCAGTCTGAAGTGAAACCGAGCGGAGTCATCTTGTCTCCAACGTGGAGTTCAGGAAGCATTATCTCCTCGTCATCCTGCTGGTCATCAGAGCTTTCCATATAGACTTTCAGGAATCCTTCGAATACCACTTGGGTTGCCTGGACCGCGAATTTCTCGCTTCTCTTGTCTGACGAAATCTTAATGTCCGTCTTGAGCAGTCTGGCATCTGCCATCTGTGAAGCGATGGTCCTCTTCCAGATGAGGTTGTACAGCTTTTTCTCCTGAGGCGTTCCCTCGATATCAGTATTTGATATATAGGTAGGTCTGATGGCCTCATGTGCCTCCTGGGCACCCTTGGAATGGGTCTTGTACTGGCGCTGCTTGGAGTATTCCTCTCCGAAATTGCTTACTATGAAGTCCTTGGAAGTGCCGAGGGCGAGTCCTGAAAGATTGGTGGAGTCAGTTCTCATGTAGGTTATGAGACCTCTCTCGTAAAGTCCCTGTGCGATGCGCATGGTCAGGCTTACCGGGAACTTCAGCTTGCGTGCCGCCTCCTGCTGGAGCGTCGAAGTGGTAAACGGAGCTGCCGGAGTCCTCGTTCCTTCTTTCTTGTCAATGCTGCTGATGCTGAATTCGGCATCGGTATTGTCGGAAAGGAACTTACGGGCCTCATCAATGCCCTTGAACCTGGTATCCAGGGTAGCATTGACCTTTACATTGGCGGCGGTTCCTTCCGGATGGAAGACAGCGTCAGTCTTGTAATACTGCTCCTTCTGGAAGGCCATGATTTCCCTCTCCCTGTCCACGACGAGGCGGAGAGCGACGCTTTGCACCCTACCGGCAGAAAGCTTCGGCTGGATTTTCCTCCAGAGGATAGGTGAGAGTTCGAAACCTACGAGCCTGTCCAGGACCCTGCGGGCCTGCTGGGCATCCACAAGGTTCATGTCAATGTCCCTAGGTGTCTCGATTGCGTGGAGAATCGCATTTTGGGTGATTTCGTGGAATACGATTCGCTTGGTGTTTTCTTTCTTGAGTCCGAGAGTTTCATAGAGATGCCATGAGATCGCTTCTCCCTCCCGGTCCTCATCGGATGCGAGCCACACTGTCTGTGCCTCGGATGCAAGTTTCTTAAGTTCTGATACGACTTTCTTCTTGTCGGCCGGAATGACGTATTCCGGCTGGAAGCCATGTTCTACATCTACACTTAACTTTTTGTCCTGCAAGTCTCTGATGTGACCGAAGCTCGGCTTTACAATGTAATCTTTACCCAGAAATTTCTGGATTGTGCCGGCTTTTGCCGGAGACTCGACTATAACAAGATTCCCCTCCATGGTTTTCAGTTTTTTGTTTTTCGGAGTGCAAAGTAAAGAACAAATAAGGATATATTCCAAATTTTCTGTGTAATTTTGTCTTTTTGAAGACGACTGATTATGACTGAGAATACAAGAAAAAAATGTGTGAAATGGTTCTGGATCATTATTTCAGCACCTATAGCCCTGTTTCTGTTCATGCTGCTTCTGGTGTGGGCGTTTGCCGACATCCCTTCTTTTGCTGAACTGGAGAACCCGGACAGCAAATTGGCTACCGAAGTGATAGCGGACGACGGGCAGATACTTACTACTTTTCATATAGAGAACCGCTCTTATGTGGCATTCGAAGATCTGTCACCATATCTCATCCAGGCTGCGGTCGCTACGGAAGACGTCAGATTCTACAGCCACTCCGGCATTGACTTTCCCAGTCTTGGCCGAGTGCTTGTGAAGACCTTGCTCCTGAGCGATTCCAGTCAGGGAGGCGGAAGTACCATCACCCAGCAGCTTGCAAAGACGTTGTACCCGCGTACCGACGTTTCCAGCAGGATTCCGGGTTTTTCCAAGGTGAAGATGGTCTGGATAAAACTCAAGGAGTGGATTACCGCCGTGAAACTTGAGCGTGACTATACCAAGAATGAAATTCTGGACATGTACCTGAATGCCGTTTTCTTCGGAAGCAGCGCATATGGCGTCAAGGCCGCGGCCCAGACTTTCTTTGCGAAGGAACCTGCGGAACTCACTGTAGAAGAGAGCGCTACACTTGTCGGCATGGTAAACAAGCCTACAAGATACAATCCTGCACTCCATCCTGACAAGTCTCTTTCCAGAAGGAATTTCGTTATCAGTCAGATGGAGAAGGCCGGCTATCTTACAAAAGCCGAGTCGGATTCCATCCAGCAGGTTCCTATCACGCTGTCATATCAGGTGCAGGACCACAATTCCGGACTTGCGCCATATTTCAGGGATATGCTCCGTCGTGTCATGAACGCTGAGAAGCCGGTGAAGTCCAGATATACATATAAAGAGGACTACACTGCGGATTCACTCCTCTGGGCTGATGACGGCATCTACGGCTGGCTGAACAAGAACAGGAAACCGGACGGCTCCCAGTATAATCTCGACAAGGATGGCCTCAGAATCTATACCACCATAAACTACAAGATGCAGAAGTATGCGGAAGAGGCTGTGGCTGAGTATCTTGGCAAAAATCTTCAGAAGAGTTTCGAGCGTGACCTCCGCTCCAAGAAGAACAAGCCTTTCTCCAATGATGTCGATAAGGACACAAGGGATTATGTCATGAAACAGGCCAGAAGGTGGAGCGACAGATACAGACTCATGAAGAAGGAAGGCGCTTCCGAAAGTGAGATTCTGAAGAGTTTCTCCGTTCCTGTGAAGATGAGACTTTTCGCATGGAACAAGAAAGGCTACATTGACACTACGATGACCCCGGACGATTCCATCAGATATTACAAGTCTATCCTCCGTGCCGGATTCATGGCTATGGAGCCTGTGACCGGACAGATCAAGGCTTACGTCGGCGGACCGAACTACAGATACTTCAAGTATGACAATGTCCGTCAGGGCAAACGTCAGATCGGTTCTACTGTCAAGCCGTTCCTCTACACCCTCGCGATGCAGTCCGGCATGACGCCTTGCACCAAGGTTGTCAATGTCCCTCAGACTTTCATTGTGGGCGACAATGAGTGGACTCCGAGAAGTACGGACAAGGACATCTGGATCGGAAAGACAGTAACTCTCAAATGGGGATTGACACACAGTTCCAACAATATTTCAGCATACCTGATGAAACAGCTCGGCCCTGAGGCCATGGCTGACATGATGCGTGCGATGGGAATACAGAGCCACATTGACGCTGTTCCTTCTCTCTGCGTCGGACCTGCTGATCTTTCTCTGTATGAAATGGTTGCGGCATACAATACCTTCCCTTCACGCGGCGTCTATATCGCTCCTCAGTTTGTGACAAGGATTGAAGACAGCCAGGGCAATGTCCTCGGCGAGTTCAGCAACAGGAAGCGCGAGGCCATCAGTGAGCAGACCGCATATCTCATGGAGAATCTCATGCAGGGCGTCATCAATAATGGTACAGGTGCACGTCTCCGTTCGGTTTACCAGCTGAAAGGCGAAATCGCAGGAAAGACAGGTACCACCAATGACAATGCCGACGGATGGTTTATCGGTTATACCCCGTCCATCACTGCCGGTATCTGGGTCGGTGCCGAGGACCGTCAGGTACACTTCCAGGCACTGGCATTGGGAAGCGGATCGAACATGGCACTTCCTATCTGGGGTATCTTCATGAAGAAAGTCCTGAAAGACGGAACCTTGGGCATTTCCGAGTCAGACAGATTCGTGGCTCCGGCCGGCATGACCATTGACCTGAGCTGCAGCGGCGGCGACGAGGATGCCGAGGGTAAGGCCAAGAGCGAGGCTGATTATTATTTTGACTAGACATATAAACATATAGACAATGGGAAAATATAACACTATTGCAGTGATTTATGGCAGCGACTCTTCCGAGTGGGAGGTTGCCTGCAGAAGTGAAGAATTTACGGCATCCAGGATTGACGATACCGCATATGACGTGTATGAGATTTTCGCGCGTTTCGGAGTGTGGTCACTGGTGGCCTACAGGAAAAAGAACTCCATGAGGGTACCGTTCCCTGAAGAGGCGAGACCTCAGATTGACAAGAATGACTTTTCTGTCAATGTCTATGGCGAGAAAATCAAGTTTGACTTCGTATATATCATGCAGCATGGTACTCCGGGCGAAAACGGACTTCTGCAGGGATATTTCGAAATGCTCGGAATTCCCCACAGCGGCTGCAGCGCTTTCGTATCGGCTGTCGCATTCGACAAATACTCATGCAAAAGCTATCTCCGCGATGCTGACTATGTAAAACTCGCGCCTGATGCCTTCGTACGTAAAGGAATGGATGTCAATGCTTTTGCGAAGGATGCAGTGGCCCGTCTGGGTCTTCCGCTTTTCGTGAAGCCTACTGACGGCGGTTCAAGTTTCGGAATCAGCAAGGTGAAAGAAGCTGACGCATTGGCCTCTGCCGTCAATTTCGCTTTCTCGGAGGGACCGGCCGTGGTCGTTGAGAAAGCCATCGTGGGCGAGGAGTTCACATGTGCGGCATACACGTCGCACGGCCAGGTGAAGGCGCTTCCTGTCATTCAGATTCTTACCGACAACGAGTATTTTGACTATGACGCGAAATACAACGGAAACAGCCGTGAGGTTTGCCCTGCACCGATATCAGAAGAACTGTCCTCTGCCATTCAGAGAGTTACGGAGCGCATTTACGCCCATCTCGGATGCAACGGCATCGTGAGAATGGACTATATACTCGCCGAGGACGGCCTCTATTTCCTTGAGGTCAATACCATCCCGGGCATGACCAGCGCTTCTCTTGTACCGAAAATGGTAAGGGCTGCGGGTCTGGATGTGACTGAATTCCTTACAGACGTAATCGAGAACTCATAAGAAATCGATATGTTGCTAGTTGATTTTGTGAAAGAGAGCGTCATGGCTCTGGAATCGTTGTACCCTGAAACGGAGGCGAGGTCCATTGTCCTGATGTTGTGTGAAGACATACTTGGTACAGAGAGATATACCCATATCGTAGAGCCTCAGTATCAGATCGATGAGAAGAAACTGCCGCTTCTGTCTGCGGCTATGGAGAGGCTCCGTGCGGGTGAGCCGATCCAATATGTCCTGGGCAAGGCGGATTTCTACGGGCGCAGGTTCAATGTTACTCCAGACGTGCTTATTCCCCGTCCCGAGACTGAACTCCTGTGCCGTGATGCCATCAAGACGGCTTCCAGAATATCCCGAATGAGGATTCCATACGGCAAGAATGCCGTGCCTGTCAGAATCCTGGACTTGTGCACCGGCTCCGGATGCATTGCCTGGACAATGGCATTGGCAGTTCCCGGCTGCAAGGTGACCGCAGTGGACATATCCGACAATGCACTTTCTGTGGCGTCAGGTCAGGACTTTGCCTCGGAAATCAAGGCTACAGGTGCGTCCAAGCCTGAATTCATCAAGGCTGATGTGCTTGATACAGAGCAGGATTTCCCTGTTCATCCATTCGATATCGTCCTCAGCAATCCGCCGTATATCATGGAGTCTGAGAAGAAGGACATGAGGAAAAATGTGCTGGACTATGAACCGGCATTGGCCCTGTTCGTTTCCGACGACGATCCCCTGATATTCTATCGCGCAGTCGCGAGGTGGAGCCAGCGGTTCCTGACCCCTGAGGGGCTCGGTTTTGTCGAGGTCAATGAAAGTCTGGCGCCTCAGACCGAGGATGTCTTCCGCGAGGCCGGCTATACTCATACTGAGATAGTCAAGGACCTGTACGACAAGAACAGATATGTCTTTTATCATAAGTAATTCATACGGGATTTGCTGCAAATCTTGTTGAAATAGTGGATTGAAAACGGTCTTCCAGATGCATGGAAGGCCGTTTTTGCAGAAAAAGCAATTTCATTTTTTGAAAATGGTTTTTTATGGCTCACTTTGCAGATGAAGATTTGATTCCGGATATTCGGAATCTTGGTGAGTAAATGATTAAAAATGAGATGCTTATGAAACAATTACTATTTCTGGTTCTGGCTGTCCTGTCCATTCCGGTCAGTTGTGAACATGTTGACCATACCGGGGAAATCAATGACCCTGAAGCCAGAATCATTCCGCTGGAAGACGTGGCGAAACTGCTGTCGGCCCTTCCTATAGAAACTGACCAGATGACGGAAGTCCATGATGCCGTATCCTCATCCGACGGCAATGGATACGATGAAGAATACATGATGCGGGACCTTCTTTCTGTACCGGGGACCGGTGTGGGAGATGAGGCTATGGGCAAGTCAATGTCGACCAGGAGCTATTCAAGGCCTCTTAAGGAACTGATAGCCGAGCAGTTGTCCACCCGCACCAAATCTTCTGACGGAAATGTGCTTTCTCCTGAAGAGTATCTGGATGCTTTGGAAAAGTCCGACATGCAGATTTACTGGCCTTATTACGGAAATTGGGACGGGAAGGAATGGCCTGTGATTACGTTTGACCCTGGCAACGGAGCCGAAGTCAATGTCGGATATCGTCTTTGTACGGATGCGGACGGGAATCGCAATGTGGAGGAGGTCGTCGTGGATGAGGAAATGGCCGCTTCTCATCCGGTATGGGTTGTAAACCGTAACGACGACAGCGGATTCACTTCTATGGAGGTGCACAGGAGAAATGACCCCGAGTGGGGGACTGGAGGCGGCTCCATCACCGTGCGTCCGTCTTCTGGACCGGAGTGCACTGAGGCGTCGGCTACTGCGGCTGTCCAGAAAGGTTCTTTCCGGACACTTGTGCTGCACAACTTCATGATGAGGCGCAATTATGACTGCTGGTTTGCAGGGGCATCCGAGTTCTTCATCAAGTGCGGAAGTGTGGAAGACTTTACCGCCAGCACTGAAGCGGAACTTAAGCTATACTCTCCCCGCATAACTGATTTCATGCTTGTCGTGAAACGCAACCAGGTGGGGAAAACCATTCCCATGAATGTCGTTCTTGTCTCACAATGGACTGACCAACTGGAGAATATAGCGTTCATGCTGACTGAAGATGATGGTGGTACCAGGGCTGAATGGAAGTGCTCGGCCGTAGTCAAAATCAAGTCCAAGAGTTATGGATTTGACGTTGCCCTTCCGTTCAATTCCCGTGATGACATCGTCTGGCGTGGACAATTGTCAGCACCATATCTTGAGAAATATGATGGAGTTGCAGGACGTTTCGGTGATGTCGAGCTGACCTTTTCACTTTTGTAAAAGAAGCGTGGAATTACTTCTTCTTGACCACCATCTCACAGTTGGCGCAGTCGAACTGAAGAGGGAAGACCTGTCCGTTGTTCTCGAGGTGAAGTTTGGCAGGGAAAGGAACTCCCTTGCGTTTCATCTTGAGACATTGGCCAAGCTCGTATCTGATACAATACTTGGTGCGCATGAGTTCCGCGTCCTCATTGTGGACAATCTCGTATGCACTGTCGGCGGAATCAGCCCCATGGGAGAGGTAAGTCTCTTTAGCGAGATGATTTGCGACATTGAATTTGTATGAGAGATGGCTTGGCGGGAAGTCCGTGCGTCTCTTTTCCATTGACTGTGGACCTTTGGACAGGTTCTGTGCAGCCGGCTTGCCGGTGTCCGGCGATGGCAGACTGCGCAAGTTCAGCATCCTACGTGAATGGGCAGGCTCCTTGTCGAGTCCATCAGCAAGTTTGCGTCTGATGTCATTCAGAAAGGCCGCGCTCATGAACGGAATGGAACCGTCTTCCGTTTCCACGTTGAGGAACTCGTAGGATGTGTCCGTGTGGAATGAATAATCTCCGCATGACTTGCCTAACTGGCTGGAAATGATTGATTTCATTCTCTCCACGTTGCCTGCGGGCTCATTACCTGCATTGACGGAAACTTTTGCTCTGCGTCCGTCCTCAGATACGGCATCGGCCGTCAGGGTATAGCCGGAATTTGTGCATCCCGACAGGCTGACATTGACATTGACATCGATGAGACGTCCGGAATTTGAGGAGGCCAATGTCTTTTCGAATGTGGCGCTGATGTTCCTGTAGAGGAGTGTGCCGACTGACAGACCTGCAACTTTTTTGCACCTGATGGTCTGGCCGGAACATATATCGCCCCTGAACCCGATGATTTCGCCGTTTCCGGATGTGAATGCGAATCCGTCACCATTGGAAAGCGTGACAGCGGATGCTGTTCCGAAGTCGTTCCGGCTGCTCTTTGGTGCCGGCGCTGAGCCTGCCTGGCTATGAGGTCTCAGGGTAATGAGGACTTCATTCTTGCCGCAGGGCACGGTGGACTTGACCACACCTGCGATTTCGCCCATTCCTTTGGGCGTGTCCATGCTTGACCACATTCCCCTGTGGCCGTCTAGGAACAACTCGGTGTAGCCTCGGTTGAATGTCTTTGCAAGATCCGGTGTGAATCCTCCCTGGATGCGGCCGAAAGACGCGCGCCTGTATTTGTCCGGATGAGAATCTGCCAGTTTGTCAAGGGCTCTTGAATATGCAGTTACAGTGTTGCGGACATAGGAGATGTTCTTGAGGCGGCCCTCGATTTTGAAGGAAGAAACTCCTGCTTCCGCGAGGTCCTCCATGCGGCCCAGGAGGTTGTAATCCTTGAGTGAAAGGAGAGCCTTGTTTCTGACCAGAACCTTTCCGGTGGAAGAATCCACCAGATTGTAGAGCGACCGGCATGACTGTATGCACTCTCCGCGGTTTGCGCTGCGGCCGGAGATGCACTCTGACATGTAGCATTGGCCGCTGTAACATACGCAGAGCGCGCCATGTACGAAGAATTCGATTTCACAGCCGGTGGCCTCTCTGATTTTACGGATGTCCGTGAGTGAAAGTTCCCTCTCCAGTACCAGCCGCGAAAATCCCAGCTGCTTATAGAACAGGGCTTTCTCCGGATCCCTTATGGCGCATTGGGTAGAAGCGTGAAGCGGAATCCCAAGTCTCCGTCCATTTCCGTCCGGGCCTCCGTCGGCCATGCGCATGACTGAAAGGTCCTGGACAATGATGGCGTCGATGCCGGCATCTTCCGCCTGACACATCAGCGAATAGGCCTCGTCCAGTTCATCATCGAACAATATGGTATTCAATGTCATGAAGACTCGTGCCCCGAATTTGTGGGCATACCTGCAGAGGGCAGCAAGGTCATCCATGCTGTTGCCTGCCGCTTGTCTGGCGCCGAATGCCGGCCCTGCAATATAGACGGCATCGGCACCGCAGTCTATTGCCGCGATGCCGATTTCTATATTCTTTGCCGGAGCCAGAAGTTCCAGATCAGTCATGTTGTGATTATTTAGGAAGTCAGGCCTCCGCCTAAGCGGACCCGGCTGTAATTATTTGCTGAGAGAAGCGATGAGTGGCTTAGCCTGAGCACCGAACTGAGGGTCGTTCTCGACCTTCTTGTAATATTCGAGAGCCTTGGCCTTGTTGCCTGCCTGCTGATAGAGAGCACCTACTGTGAAAGCGATTGCACCTGCATTCTTTGCTGTAGGAGCAGCCTCGAGATATTTCTCGAAATAGCTGATGGCGTCGGCATTCTTGCTGGACTTCTGGGAAGCCTGACCTGCAACGAGATATGCCTGAGCGTTCTCCTTGTAGCTGTTGGCCTTCTCTGCAAGCTCTACTGCGTCTGCATATTTTCCGGCCTTGAGCTGGGCAGCTGCATTCTTGAGGAATGTGGTAGAAAGAACTGACTTCGCGTTGGCTTCCTGACCATTGCGGGCAGCCATCTCGAGATACTTCACTGCATCGTCATATTTGCCTGCGTTGCCGAGGAACTGACCATACTTGAGAGCAGTGTTGGCATCTGTGGTGTCGATGGCGATAGCCTCTTCGTATGCTGCGAGCACACCTGCGACATCCTTGGCCTTCATGGCATCATTGACCTTGCCGAGAGCGATTCTCTTTGCGACTGTAGGAAGGAGACCTGTAGCCTCGTCAACGATTTCTGTATTGCCATACTCTCCTGCGACCTTGATTGCCTCTTCGAATTTGGCCTTTGCGTTTGTGAAGTCCTTATTGTTGTAGAAGTCTTTTCCGATAGAAAGAATAACTGAAGGGATGGCGCTCTTGCAGTTTGTAACTACGTCAGCACCCTCATCGCCGAGAGACTGGGCCATTGTGAGAGCCTTCTGGAAATACTCCAATGCGCTGGTCTTGTTACCCATTGTGAGAGCCTCTGCACCGCTGTTGTAAGTTGCAGTAGCTGTTGCCAAATCCTGTGCGGACATTACGCCGAATGAGAAGGCGAAAGCCGCCATTGCTAGAATGATTTTTTTCATGTTATCAATGTTTTTAGTTGTTTTCGTATAGTTTTTGATGTATGCATCCGATGGAATTGCATAAGTAAGTAGTGCATATCCTTAAATGCATTTAGGCAAAAATAATAAAAATATCTTAATTTTGCATAAGTTACCTTGATTATGACGAACAATATATACAGAATCCTTTTAACAGTCGCCCTGCTGGTCATTTCAATAATGATGCCAGCGGCGGACCTCCCGTCACTTCCGGTCGCACCGCAGATAAAGACAGGCATGCTGGATAACGGCATAGCCTACTACCTTGTCACCAATCACACGGAGAAGGGCAAGGCCGACATCGCTTTGGTCCAGAAAAGCGGATTCGGGGACGAGACACCGTTGACCGCAGGATCCACCGCTGTCCACGCGATGGGATCATTGACAATGCTGCCTCATTTCCGTTCGGATACGCCGTTCAGCTATCTCTCCAGAAACTGCATCTGGCCGGGACCTTCCGGATATGTGGAAAGTTATCCTGACGCTACCATATACCGGTTCTCGGGTCTGGAACTTTCACGTTCGAAAGACATCGTGGACTCCACACTGCTCATGGTGTTCGACATAATCGGTATGCAGGCAGACTACATCGGAGGAGGCTATGCCCCGCAGAACCGCGCAATCGTGATTTCCGGAGATGTCGATGCCGGTGCCGTATTGAACAAGATGAACATGTTGTCAATGCTGGTGACCAAGGGCAAGACTCCTGAACCGCGTGAACCATACAGATGGAAGAGTTCATCGACTCCCATATACAGATACCTCGAGTCCGATGTCAAAGGCTTGTCGTCCGTGGCTGTGGAATACTCATCGCCGAGGACACCAGAGGGCAATATGAATACTGTGCAGCCTCTTGTATCACAGAAATTTGCATCGGAACTTGGCATTATATTGAAAAAACGTCTGGCCAAGGCCCTGAGGGTTGCCGATGTTCCGGTGGCTGACGTGAAATATTCCTATGTCAGCAGCAAGGACACCGGAAACAATGAAAAGTACCGCATCGAGATAGTGACATCTGACAGGTATCTCAAGGAAGCCGCAGCGGCGCTTTCAGTCACATTGGCAAATCTCGATACTTACGGCGCAGTTCCCGAGGAGTATAGGGATGCTCAGAATGAGCTGATAATGAACATGAAGCGAGATTACAGCGGAGACGTCATAAACAATACCCGCTATATTGACCAGTGCATTTCATCATATCTCTACGGCTCGTCTCTGGCCTCCGCTGCCAAGAGCATGGATTTCTTCCTGACCAAGAACATTCAGGACGACCTTGGTGCCAAACTCTTCAACAACTTCGTGTTTGCCCTGCTTGACAAGAATCACAATCTGACATTGGAGTGCAGGACATCTGCCAAGGAAGATATAGGAAATGTGTTCTCGAAGTCGTGGATAACCAAGATTGCCGCTCCGTACAATGTCAGTTACAGTGACACATTGAAACTTAAGAAATCCGGTTCCAAGCTGAAAATCAAGACGACTGCACCGGAGCCCCTTTCAGGCGGACAGGTCTGGACATTCGACAACGGGCTCAGAGTCATCTTCAAGAATCTTCCGAAGACCGGAATGTTCCACTACATGTGGCTGCTGAAAGGCGGCTATTCACTTGTGCCGGGACTGAAGCCGGGAGAGGGTGCGTATGTCTCGGACATGCTCGGCCTGTACGACGTCCCGGGGCAGACCTGCTGGCAGTTCGCCGACATGTTGTCCGCCAATGGAATATCAATGAAAGGAGAGGTCACTATGTCTGATTTCAGGATCAGCGGTGCCGCACCTTCTTCCAAACTCCATCTTCTGCTCCGCTCCCTCTATTCCCTCGCTGAAAACAGGAGCATGAACAGAGATGCTTATGATTATTACCGCAAATGCCAGGAAATCAGGATGTTGAGGGGGACTTCTATGGTTGCCTCCCTGGATAGTCTCATGTTCCCTTCCAACACTTGCTCTTCATATAAGCGCCCTATGGCACTGGCTGACGATTTCCAGAAACGTGCTGAGAAGTTCTATGCCAGCGAGTTCTCTAAGATGAACGACGGTGTGCTTATCATCGTTGGAGACTTCGACGAATTCACATTGAAAAAGGACCTTTGCCGCGACCTGGGCGGTTTCAGTACGGAAAAAGTATCCACATTCAGGTCCCGTGTACAGTTCAAGACCGGCTCCGGCAATGCCTCCATGGTAAAAATCGGAGACAGTGACGAACTTGAATTCGGGGTCTCTGCACCATTGACCTATACCGCAGCGAACTTCATGTCCTCATATGTCGCAGCGATGGCCCTTCAGGACGAAATGTCCAGAACCCTTGCGGAATGCGGCTGGAACGGTACCTCATCTTGGGATTTCGTGATGTTCCCTGAAGAAAGGTTCAATTTCAGGCTGCATGCGTCAATGTCATGGCGTCCGGGAATCCCTGCGTCACTTGTCCAGATAGACTCCGTGGAAGAAGTTGTATCGAGACTGCGCAGTACACTGAACAATGCATCTGTCTCAGCATCAGACCTTTCGGTCTATAGATCCATCCTCCAGAAATCCATCGAGGCGAGACTTACCGATCCTGATATGATAATGTCAATGCTGGTGTTACGATACTCCTACGGAAAAGATCTTGTGACAAGATATAAGGAAAAAATCAATGATGTTACCGTGGAGACGGTGAACAATGTGCTTGGCCTCATGGCTTCAGGAAGGACTGCTTCATGTGCGGTCAAGAAGAAGCCGGAAAAGGATAGAGGCCTGGAAATTACAGCTCCTGAGGTGCAGGATGACATTGACATAAAACTTGTGCCGGCAGCCGATTCTCTGGGCATTGCCCTTGACGGATTCCGAGTACTCGGCATTGACACGACCGCCTGCAGGCCTTCTTGGCTCGATTCGGCCAAATTCCGGAAACTGATACCGTTCCTGCCTAAGCCGTTGAAACTCGAGGAAAGTGTGAAGACACTTGTGCTTCCTGACGGAGAAATGCCGACAATCGCGTCAGATTCGACATCAGTCCAAGCCAAAGATTCGCTGATGATCCAGCAGCGTGATTCGGTTGCCGTCAATGCCGACAGTACAATGATCATCGTGCCGCCTGCTGATTCGCTTAAAAATGTAAATCAATGAAAAATAATAGATTCGGAACAATTTTCGAGATAGGGGACTGTCTCGTTTCAGAGGAAGTCATTACTGAATACTTTGCCTGTGATTATGAAAAGTGCAAGGGCTGCTGCTGTATCATCGGAGACAGCGGGGCTCCTATGAAGGAAGAAGAAATAGAGAAAATCGAGGAGGCCTATCCTGTGTTTTCTCCGCTCATGCAGGAGACAGGACGGAAGGTAATCGAAGAAAAGGGCTTCTTCAACATTGACATTGACGGGGATATCGTGACTCCTCTCTGCCCCGGAACCGAGGAATGTGCATATACTCTTTTCGATGAGAACAAGAACTGTTTCTGTGCCATAGAGCGCAGCTGGTTTGCCGGCAAATGCAAGTTCCGCAAGCCGATATCATGCTGGCTCTATCCGATACGTGTGACGGAACTTTCCAATGGAAAACATGCATTGAACCTGCACAGGTGGGATATCTGCAAGGACGCGTTCGAGAAGGGCAAAAAAGAAAAGGTCCGCGTATATGAATTTCTACGCGAACCTCTTATAGCAGCTTACGGAGAGGAGTTCTACTCCGCACTTTCATTTGCGGCCAAAAGCTTCTTGGCTGATTCGTAATCATCGGCATTGACCTTTACCTCGATGCTGTCGATGGCAGCATTGATGGACGGGTAGGATGATGTCTGACCGAAAACTTCAGCCGGGATGCCGTTTGAATTAAGCATACCGGCAGTGATTTCCGCACTCATCGGGTCGGAAAATCTGGCGACAGTCTTTAATGCTTCATTCATATCTATTATGGTTTGTGCAGGGACGCGGGTCCCCGCGGGTTATTCGCTTCTGAATGCGTTCTCGAGGCCGTAGATGATACGTATCGTATCTTTCCTGAGGCCCTCTACCGAGAAACCGCCGAGTTCTCTGGTGAATGTAATCCTGTCTTCGCACATTCGGCTCAACTTATTGATGAACAGTCTGTTGCGGAATGTCATATTTTCGCCTTCCTCGTGTTCGAGCTTGTATCCTTTCGACTCCATGTACTTGATGACGGTCGGGCGGATTTCGCTGTATTCTCCAGGTATCACTGCGTATTTCTTTACGAAACCGAAGACCGGATATACCGCTGAAACTGCTGCAAACATCAGGCCTATTTCCCAGAGGGAATTGTATCCGTCACGGAACATCGTCTCGATGTTTCCGTCCACCACGTGGGCAAGGACGAGGATGGACATGATGACAATCATGATGATACTGAAGTAGAAGAAGTATTTTATCGCTCTGACGATATATTTCAATGCAGGTGCCATATCATTTCATTTTTTACAAACTTAGTAATTTTCCGGAAACTTTGGAACCTGTTTTTGATTATTTATACGTACATTTGTAGTATCCGGTCATATGCCGGATGAAATAACTTGATATATGCCAGAAAGTTCGCAATACATAGTTTCTGCCAGAAAATATCGTCCTGATTCTTTCGAGGACCTGATAGGGCAGGACAATATAGTCCGCACTCTCAAGAATTCCATCGTGAGAGGCAAACTTGCGCATGCCTATCTGTTCTGCGGGCCGCGAGGTGTGGGTAAGACAAGTGCGGCGAGAATCTTTGCCAAGACTATAAACTGTGAGCATCCTACTGCTGACATGGAGCCGTGTGGCCAGTGCGAGTCCTGTGTCTCTTTCCGTGAGGGACGCTCATACTGCATCCATGAGCTTGACGCTGCCTCCAACAATGGCGTAGATGACATCAAGGCATTGATGGAGCAGGTGCAGATTCCTCCGCAGATCGGAAGGTACAGCGTGTTTATCATTGACGAGGTCCACATGCTTTCGCAGTCCGCGTTCAATGCCTTCCTTAAGACTCTTGAGGAGCCGCCTGCACACGCCATCTTCATTCTGGCTACCACCGAGAAGCATAAGATTCTGCCGACCATCCTTTCGCGTTGCCAGACTTATGACTTCAACCGCATAAGCATCCCTGACATTGTCCGCAATCTCAGGGCTATCGCCACCAAGGAAAATATCAATGTCGATGACGAGTCCCTCCATATCGTGGCCAGGAAGGCCGACGGAGCGATGCGTGACGCGCTCACCATATTCGACCAGACTGTCGCGTTCTGCGGCTCTGACATCAAGTATGAGGATGTCATAAGAAATCTCAATGTTCTGGACTATGAGTATTCTTTCCGCCTTACCGAGTCAATGCTGGCAAATGATTACGCTGCCGCGCTTCTGGAGTTCGACAGCATCCTCTCCAAGGGTTTCAATGCGCTTTATTTCGTGTCATCTCTGAGTACCCATTTCAGAAATCTGATGGTGGCCAAAAGCGGTGCCTTGGATTCTTTGCTGGAATTTCCTGACTCATTGAAACTCAAATATAAAGAGCAGGCGGACAGGTGCTCCCTGCAGTTTATTTATGATGCGCTTGCCGTGACTTCTCAGTGTGAGGCCGGCTATAAGGAGAGCATAAATCCCCGTCTGCATATCGAATTCGCATTGATGAAACTGTGCTTCCTTACGGGAGGCCCGGTATCATTGAAACAGCCTGCGCCACAGCCGGTTCAGGTGGCCCAGCCTACTAAGGCGACCGCGACCGCGTCCCAGCCGGTTCAGGCACCGGTTTCTGTCAATGCGGAAGCACAGGTCCAGCCGGCGGCTCAAGCCTCTCAGACTCCGCAAGTTGCTCAGGATGAGGCGCCTGCCGCGGAGACTCCGGCACCTGTCGTCACGGAAACTGCACCTGCTGAAAGTCCGGCCCCTCAGCCGGCTCCGAGAAGAAAACGTGCTTCCAAGGCGGCTTCATTGTCATTGGATGCGATAGAGGAGTCCACTGATGAGAAGGAGACCGTCGTGGCAGATAACCGTGGACTGTCCGGAAGGATTCCTGATGACCAGGAAATCAAGGATGCATGGAAGAAACTTCCGCCTGAGTACAAGTCAAGACCGAGGCTGTATTCCACTCTGGAATCTACCGGTGTGGTAGTTTCAGACAAGGGCTCATACAAGCTCCTGGAGTTCTTTGTGCAGAATGTCGCCCAGAAGAACTGGGTGGAGCAGGAACTTCTCCGTGAACTTGAGGGAAAACTTCAGCGTCTGACGGAAAGTACCGGGGTAAGGCTCGGCGTACAGGTCCTGCCTGAAGAGAAAGTTGAGAAAAAGGTCTATATGCCGGAAGACAAGGCGAAGGCGATGATGGCCGCTAATAAGGAAATCGAGAATCTGGTCAAGGATTTTGACCTGGATGTCAAGTAAATACTAGAAAAGATGAAACTTCGTTGTGAAAATCTTGTAAAGAAATATGGTGTGAGGACTGTCGTGAAGGGAGTGTCGATGGAGGTGCAGCAGGGAGAGATCGTTGGATTCCTCGGACCTAACGGAGCAGGTAAGACTACAAGCTTCTATATGATTACGGGACAGATTGTTCCGAATGGAGGCAGGATATATCTTGATGATGAGGATATTACGGATTTGCCTATGTACAAGCGCTCTCTGAAAGGCGTGGGCTATCTCCCGCAGGAGGCTTCCGTCTTCAGGAAGATGTCCGTGGAGGACAATATCATGTCAGTCATGGAGATGTCCAATATGACGAAGGCCGAGAGGCGTGACCGCCTGGAGTCTCTCATCGACGAGTTCAATCTTTCCAAGGTCCGCAAGAGCCTCGGTATCCAGCTTTCAGGTGGCGAGCGCCGCCGTTGCGAGATTGCCCGTGCCCTTTCCATTGACCCGAAGTTCATTCTTCTGGATGAGCCTTTTGCCGGTGTCGATCCGATTGCGGTGGAGGATATCCAGTATATTATCGCGAAGCTCAAGTACAAGAATATCGGCGTCATCATCACTGACCACAATGTCGGTGAGACGATGGCTATCATTGACAGGGCCTATCTTCTTTACGAGGGTACGATTCTTCAGTCCGGTACGCCGGAGAAATTGGCGAACGACGAGGATGTCCGTACCAAGTACCTGAGTTCCGGCTTCATTCTCAAGCGTTCGCCTGCCGTAGAGAAGGCCCGCGCCGAGCATGCGGCAATAATGGCGGCCAAAGAAGCCGCCAAATAGATTTCCTTAGAAAATCACGTAATCTTTTATGTCCTGAGGGGTAACGGGATTGCCGCCGAGAATCATGAGCCTTTCGACCACGTTGCGGAGCTCACGGATGTTTCCGGTCCAGCTGCGGTCCTGGAGCATCTTCATGGCCTCGTCGCTGATGACTTTCGGCTGCATTCCTGACTCGTTGCTGACCTGGTCGATGAAATAGTTGACCAGCAGAGGGATATCGTCCTTGCGTTCGTCGAGGGACGGAACGTGGAGAACGATGACACTGAGACGGTGATAGAGGTCCTCCCTGAAATTGCCCTTTTCTATCTCGGCCTTCAGATCCTTGTTGGTGGCGGCTATGACTCTGACATCGACCTCGATATCCTTGTCGCTGCCGACGCGGGAGAGTTTCTTCTCCTGGAGGACTCTCAAAACTTTTGCCTGGGCGGCGAGGCTCATGTCGCCGATTTCATCCAGGAACAATGTGCCGCCGTCAGCCTGCTCGAACTTGCCCTTATGCTGTTTGATTGCGGAGGTGAAAGCTCCCTTTTCGTGTCCAAACAGTTCACTTTCAATGAGTTCTGACGGAATAGCTGCGCAGTTTACTTCAATGTAAGGCATCGCGCTTCTGTTGCTCTGCTGGTGAAGGCTTCTGGCCACGAGTTCCTTTCCAGAACCGTTCGGGCCGGTGATGAGAACCCTGGCATCAGTCGGAGCGACCTTCTCTATCATTTCACGCAAATGGAGAATCGGAGCGGACTCGCCGATCATCTGCTTTCCGAAAACCTTCTTCTTGAGATTGGTGTTCTCGGTAATGATCTGGGTGCGTTCGGTCGCGTTCTTGATGGTGATGAGAATCCTGTTGAGGTCGAGAGGCTTCTGGATGAAATCGAAAGCCCCCTTTTTGATACATTCTACGGCAGTGTCGATGTCGCCGTGACCTGATATCATGATTATTGCAGAATCTACTCCGTCAGTCCTGAGCTTTTCCAGGACCTCAGTTCCCTCCATGTTCGGCATCTTGATGTCGCAGAAAATGACATCGTACCTTTCTTTCTCGGCCATGTCAATGGCAGTGGGTCCGTCTTCCGCTACGTCAACGTTATATCCTTCATCAGACAGAATCTCTTTCAGAGAGTTTCTGATGGCTCTCTCGTCATCAACTACAAGTATTTTCATGTCAATAATTCTCTTAAGTTTTCTTGGCTTATGCCCAATCAGCACAATATAGCAAATATTATTCTAGAATGGAACTTTCGCGGGTGGAATAAATGAAAATAAGCATTTCAGATGATGCGGAGTCCGCAAACATTTGAAATGCCTATATGATGGACAATGAAACTCGGGCCGTCAGGCCGGGTAACATTGACAGTGCTCGTGATTAGACGCGCTGGCCGTATGAACGGTCTGTGGTGTTCACGGTGATCACGTCATCCTGGTTTATGAAGAGAGGAACCATAATCTTCGCTCCGGTCTCGAGTGTGCACTCTTTGAGGGCGCTGGTAGAAGCGGTGTTGCCCTTCACTGCAGGCTCTGTGTATGTGACCTGGAGAGTTACGTATGTAGGAAGCTCGCAGGTGAGGCATCTCTCCTCGTCCACTACGAACATCATCTCCACGTGCTGTCCTTCTTTCATGAGGTCTGCGTTCTCTACGACATCCTTAGGAAGGTGGATCTGCTCGAAAGTCTCCTCGTGCATGAAGTTGAATCCGTCCTCATCCTCATAAAGGAACTGGTAAGGACGTCTCTCGACATTGATAGTATCGACTTTTGCACCGGCGGTGAAAGTATTCTCAAGGATACGTCCGTTCTCGAGGTTGCGAAGTTTAGTCTTTACGAATGCTGGACCTTTTCCCGGCTTTACATGCTGGAAATAAACAAGCATGCATGGTTTGCCGTTGAAATTAAGGTACATTCCGTTTTTGAAATCAGCTGTTGTTGCCATAAAAATATTATAAAATTATTATAGTCAGACATTTAATCGTGCAAATTTATAAAATTGCTGTGTAACTGCAAAATTTCCTTTGAAATGTAGGTGTCGGAGAAGTGTAAAAAATTCGCAAAAAAGTCCAATATGTGCGGCGGGTGCGGAAAAAATGCCTATATTTGAGGACGAACTGACCAGAATGTTTTTATAACTAAAATATTAAACAAATGATTAAAAAGTTATTCAATGTCTTCATGGTTGCATTGACAGCACTCTCAGTGTTGGCCTGCAAGGAAGAGAATCCGACTCCGAAACCTCCGGTACCGAAGGTTGACATCCAGCTTGTAAGCGCTGCTGACAAGACGATTTCGTTCTTGTTGACAGGTGTCAATGCGGACGTGGTTTCATATTATTGCACTAATGATCCTCAGGAGGGTGCAAAACTTCAGACTCCGGAGTACGTCTTTTCTCTCGGAACATCTGCTGAATATACGCAGCCGCTTTCGGTAACACTTGAGGAACTTGAGCCGGAGAAAACCTACTGGATCTTTGCTGCGGCAAAGGGTGGCGCTCTCTACAGTGAGACTGATTCCATCAAGGTGACAACAACCGCGATTCCTGTCCATCTGGTCGCAGGCGAGCCTACCAAGACAAGCCTTTCATATACTATCAATGTAAATGACGGCGAGACATATCAGCATGCATATCTCGAAGGTTGGTATTTCAACCATCAGCTTGCCAAGGCTATGGAGGATGAAGGTTCAGAGTTTGATTTGAAGGTCTTTATCTGGAACATGCTTGCAGACTATGGCTCTGAAGGTACCGGACCGCAGACTGTTACATGGAAAAACGGCGATGAGAACGTGCGCAGAAATCAGACCGTAAAGCTTCTCGGAGGCCAGAAATACGTGTTGCTTTTCAGCTACATCGACGGTGAGACAGGCTGGAATGGCAACCCTGAGGCTGTAGAGGTAACTCTTCCTCCTTATGGCAACGGCGAAGGTGATATCACATTTACCGACGAGGTCGTTACTACCGACAAGATTGCTGTCAGAATGTCATTCGACGAGAGCAAGGTCAGCTACATCTACTATGATCTCTATCCTACCGAGCAATTCAAGCAGAAGTTCGGCGAGGATTATGGTGATGATCTGAAGAACTTCCTTTATGAGTATGCACTCGGTGCAGGCAATACCTACACGGATTCTTGGGGAGTTGACTCTGGCGTTTCCTATACTCTTGCCATTCTCGGCGTTACTGTAGATGGCGACACCTTCATCAAGACGAAGGAATATACCACGCCTGTCCCTCAGCCTGAAATCAAGATTGACATGGCTCCGTATGACAGCCCTGCCCAGAACTACTACAGCTATTACACTATGAAGGTTCAGGTTTCTCTGAAGAACTTCGGTGATATAAATACTGATGTGGTTTTTGCTAACCTGATGCCTAAGTCCCAGTGGGATGCGACGTTTAATATGTATGCTGAAGCTGTAGGCGTTACTACTCCTGAAGAAATGCTCGTAGCAGCACCGGATTATTTGATGTATGCTCTCCAGCAGATGCCTATTCAGGAAAACGAGGCGGCTGATTTGGCATCCAAGAAGGCGTTCACCAGAATTGCAAATGACCTAGAGCCTGGTACAGAGTATTTCTTCGGCATAATGCTGATGTATAATGACCAGTGGCATTTCGCTTATGCTACCGCTACTCTTGACGAAGAGCCTGACACCTCCGCCCCTGAGGCTGAATATCTTGCATTCCTCGGAAACTGGACAGTGACAGGAAAATCATCTAAAGACTACAAGACACCATTGACATATAATCTGCGAATTGAGCAGCTTGTTGCCAATGACAGTTATAAGGTTTACGGATGGTCTGCGGAAACGATTGGCGAGACACACCCATTCATAGCAAAATACAACAAGGCTACCAAGAAAATGGACATCTATGGAAATCAGTTCATTTCGGATGTGGAAACACAGGATGGTAATGCACAGCTCAGATTCATGGGTGTTCTCCAGTATGCAGGTCAGACCTACTTGTCTGATTATGACAATGTCATCTATAGTGCTACGGTTCGCGACAGCGGTACTCAAGAGATCCTTGGCATGTCACCAGCCTCCTTCAAAGTTGACAAGTGGTATGAAGTCCAGACTATGGCTTATGGATTTACCGATTCTACCGGAAAGATTCTCGGTGGTGCGGATGAATTCGACATGGTGGAGTTCTCTATTGCCAGAGACAAGAAATAACAATAACATAGTTCCGCCAGTTCGGAACAAATAACTGAAGTCGGGCCCGGGCTCCTGTTTCTGTCAGATGGCAGAACTGAAGTCCGGGCCCGACTGTATCTTATGTCTAAGGTCAATGTTGCCAGGGCGCCGATGCCGGTAGCGGCCGGTACCTGTATTAAAGATGTACGGCTCGCGATTCACATCGCAAGCCGTACGCAATTCTAACCTAAAACTTAACCTATGAAAAAACTATTCGACTGGAATAATTGCAATATCCGTGCCGATAGTATAGGAATCGTTGGTAAAAAGTAGCCATTTATTATTCAAAATGGCGCTTTTGTAGTAAATGTTTTATTTTTTCGCTGTTGTATCAGTAGAAGTTGCTGTGCTGTCAGCTGCCGGAGCAGGGTCTGCCGGCATTGACTCTGGATCTACTTTGATGGAGATGATGCGGACGTCGGTGACCGGACGGTCGCGGCGGTTTGTCTGTACGGCCGCGATTTTGTCAATGACATTGAATCCGTCCACTGTCTGTCCGAATACGGTGTATTCTCCGTCGAGCTGTGCGCAGGTGCTCTCGTCCTGGACGATGTAGAACTGCGAGCCTGATGACTCTTTTGCAGGGTTGGCTGCGTCGCCTCTTCTGGCAGCGGCAAGAGCGCCCTTAAGATGCTTGTATTCAGGAACGAATTCAGCAGGGATGGTATATCCCGGACCGCCCTGTCCATATTTGTCAGCCATGGTGGTGTCTCTCGTATATGGGTCTCCACCCTGGATCATGAAGCCGTTGATGACTCTGTGGAAGAGAAGGCTGTCATAGAATCCTGTCAGAGCAAGTTTCTCGAAATTGGCCCTGTGCTTAGGAGTTTTGCTGTAAAGTTTCACTTTGATGGTTCCGAGACTGGTGACGATATCGAACACCGGCTCCTCCGGGAGTCTTGACATGAGATCTCCTGCTGCTTTCTGTTTTTCGATCATTTCGACTTGTTTTAATGAATCCAATCTTGCCTGCTCTGCCGCTTTTTCAGCCTCAGCCTTTTTCTTCTGGTTGCCGCATCCTACGACAACGGCTGCAGCTGCAAGGCAGACCATTGATGTGATGATAATGTTAGCTTTCATAACTATGTAATCGTTAAAAATTATTTGCCCCGTATGCGGCTACTTGTGTTTTGCCGCCTGTTGTAGAACTTCATGACTTTCATCATATCCTCCAAAAATAAGAGAAAGTTTCAAGTTTTCAAAAACAACGTTAATTTTGTATAAAATTTTAAGGAGATACTGATGGGAAATCCATTGAAACAACTCGCGGGGGAGACCGCCATCTATGGCTTGAGTACGATTCTGGCCAGAATTATCAACTTTCTTTTCGTGCCGTTCTATACACGCCTGCTCACTACATCGAGCTATGGCGTCGTTACGGAATTCATGGCATACATCGCTGTGCTTCAGGTGGTTCTGGTACTCGGTCTGGAGACCGGATGTTTCCGCTTCGCGAACAAGGAAGGAGTGAATCCCAGAGCGGTGTATTCCAATGCATTGGGCGTGGTGACGGGAGTCAGCTTCTCCTTCCTGGCATTGATGATAGTCTTCTCGGGACAGATTTCCTCTGCCCTGGGCTATGCGGGATTTGAGAACTGCATCATATATGTAGGTGGAATTCTGGCGCTGGACTGCATTACCGCGATTCTCTTCGCAAAACTCCGTCAGGAGCACAAGGCCTTCAAATTCGCCATATTCAAGACCGTGAAGATTCTTACCGAGACTGTGGCCAATATGGTGCTGTTCTTCTGGTATCCTGCTCATATATCGTCATTTATGGGACATTTTGTGTCCCCGACGCCGGATTTCACATACGTTATATTCGCGATATTGATAAGTAGCGTTGTTTGTGGACTTCTCTTTATTCCGGACCTTCTCCGATTCTCGTTTGAGTTCGACCGCAAACTTCTCCGTCAGATGCTGACATACTCCATTCCTCTCATGGTGGCTGCCCTTCCGGGTATTATCAATGACTTTCTGGATAGGATTTTGTTCCGTTATCTGGATACCAATGCTGAGGCGTGGAGGTCAAGTCTGGGTATCTTTCAGGCGGCAGTAAAACTGTCAGTGATAATGAACCTGTTTATCCAGATGTTCCGCTTCGCTGCCGAGCCGTTCTTCTTCCAGCGGGCGCAGAATAAAGGCTCCAGACAGCTCTATGCCATTGTAATGGAGTACTTTACGGCATTCTGCGGACTTATTCTGCTGGGCGTCTTTCTCTATCTCGACATATTTGCATTGATAATAGGAAAAGATTTCCGCTCTGGCATGGGCGTTGTGCCGATAATGCTCCTTTCGTACATGCTTCTCGGCATGCTTTTCAATGTCTCCATGTGGTACAAGCTTTCCGGCAAGACAGGCATGGCGATTTGGATTACCCTCGCAGGACTGGTCGTGACTATCATTGTCAATGTCCTGTTCATGCCTCGTTTCTCGTTCTGGGCAGCGGCTTTCGGACATTTGGCAAGTTATCTCGTAATGTTTATAATCAGTGCGGTTCTCGGAGCGCGTCACTATCCGATACCATATAGCTGGAAGCGGATTTGTGCAATTTTCGCGGTGATTGCCGTGATATGTGTCGCGTCAATGCTGCTCGATGATTTCGTCTTCCCTGGAGTCAATATCGGCACGGCTTCCGCCGGGAGAGTCATCCTCAAACTTGCAATGCACACTGTTCTTCTGGGCGTCTATGGCCTTGGCTGTCTTGGTATTCTGCGTGGTCGATATCGCCTCGCTCTCTCGGCCGCGGAATAGCATTGACCTGACCTTCGCCGGCAGGCATTGAATGGAGCCGTCAGGTTGGCATTGACCTTCCTCCTGCGTCTCCGCGCGATTTGGAAAAGCTGGCATTAATGCCTAAATTTGCGAAATAACCAATAACACAAAATACAATCATGAATTTGAAACTCGTGACTATCTTGGCATCGGTAAGCCTCGTTGCTGCCAGCTGTGCCAAAGTTCCTGAACCTCGTATTATCCCATGCCCGGAGAGCATTGAAGTGCAGAACGGCAAGTTCAAGGTGGCCGGAGTGCCTGTCAAGGCCGATGCGACACTCGACGAAGCTTCTCTCCAGTGGGCCAACACTTTCGCGCAGAGACTGACTACCGTTACCGGAAAGAAGACGGAGGTCAATGCTGATGCGAAGGGAAAATGCATCGAATTTGTTTTGAATAAGGGACTTGCTCCTGAGGAGTATTATCTGGATGTTACACCGGAGGGTGTGAAGATTCAGGCTTCATCTGTAGATGGATTCCGTTTCGCGACTCAGTCCATCGGCCAGATGCTCCCTGCCGCATATTTCGGAAAGACTGCCGCAAGTGGTGCGAATTGGGTGCTTCCTTGCGTTTCCATCAAGGATAAGCCTCGTTTTGCCTATAGAGGTATGCATCTCGACGTTGCCCGTCATTTCTTCGATGTGAATGAGGTGAAGCGCTATCTGGATGTGATGGCTGCCTATAAGCTGAACAGATTCCACTGGCATCTTACTGAGGACCAGGGTTGGAGAATCGAAATCAAGAAGTATCCTAAGCTTACTGAAGTGGGTGCGTGGAGAGACAGCACTATGATCGGCAAGAACTGGGACGAGTTTGACTATACACGTTACGGCGGATTCTATACTCAGGAGGAAATCAAGGATGTCGTGGCTTATGCTGCTGACCTCGGTATTACCGTAATTCCTGAGATTGACCTTCCTGGACACATGGTTGCTGCCATGACTTCATATCCTGAACTTGGATGTACTGGCGGTCCTTATACCGTAAGACCTGTTTGGGGTATTGCTGACGAAGTTCTTTGCCCTGGTAAGGAGACTACTTTCGAGTTCATCGAGGGTGTTCTCGACGAGGTTATGGAGATGTTCCCTTCAGAGTATATTCATATCGGTGGTGACGAGTGCCCTAAGAAGGCTTGGGCGACCTGCCCTGCTTGCCAGAAACGTATCAAGGAGCTCGGGCTCAAGTCTGATTCCAAGCATACCGCCGAGCAGTATCTCCAGAACTATGTTACAGCAAGGGTTCAGAAGTATCTCAATGACCATGGCCGCAAGATTATCGGCTGGGATGAGATTCTCGAGGGCAAACTGGCAGAGGGTGCTACAGTGATGTCATGGCGTGGTTCCGAGGGCGGAATCCAGGCTGCAAAGCAGGGATTCGACGTTATCATGACCCCTAATGACTATATGTATTTCGACCATTATCAGTCAGATTCCCTGAGCCTCGAGCCTCTTGCAATCGGCGGATATCTTCCTGTAGAGAAGGTTTACCAGTGCGAGCCTTGCGCTGGAATTCCTGCAGAGGCGCAGAGCCATGTCCTCGGTGTGCAGGCCAATCTCTGGACTGAGTATATCCCTACTGTCGAGCATCTTGAGTATATGCTTCTCCCTAGAATGTCTGCTCTCAGTGAGGTTCAGTGGTGCCAGCCTGAGAACAAGAATTATGAGAGATTCAAGGAGTCAATGATTTCTCACGCGTTCGAGATTTTCGATGCTATGGGTATGACTTACAGCCGTGATGTCCTCGGACAGTACGGATTGCCTTCACAGCAGAAATAAAGCCATTGACGGGCGTCAGTGTCCGTCTCCTGCTATCTGATACAGCACAGGCTGGCCGCATGACGTGGCCAGCCCGTATTGGCTTATTCCAGTTTCGCAAGTGTGGGACACCGCTTTTGGAGCCCGTAAGGCGAGGATAGGAGTTTACCCTGAGGAGGGGGAGACTGTCCGAAAAGTCAAACATTCCTCAATGAGAATCGAGAATCTGCTTCTGGCCTTGTATAGGAGTACGGAGTATTTCAGTCTCGCGAGGACTTTTCGGACGGTCTGGGGGGCGGAATCAGTACAGCAGAAATCCCAGGACGCCTCCGGCAATGATGATGGTTATCGGTCCTATCTTGAAGAGAAGTGAGGCTATGAGGCCGGCGCCGAACAGGGCCCAACTCTTCCAGTCTGGGAAGTTTTCGTCAATGACATTGATCTTGAAATCCGAGAACAGCGGCAGGCCGGACCAGGACGCGTCGAACATCATAATTACGGCGGCGGCTCCGATGAGGCCGACAACCGACGGGCGGAGCCAGCTCATCGTGTCCTCGAAGATGCTGTTGTTGTGGAATTTCATATAGAATTTCACCAATGCCAGAACGATGATGAAGGAGGGCAGGACCAATGCCAATGTCGCTGTGAATGATCCGATTATGCCGAGAAAGTGACTGCCTGTGGCTCCTGCGACGACGTCATATCCCACGTATGTGGCGCAGTTGATTCCTATCGGCCCCGGTGTCATCTGCGATATGGCGACAATGTCCGTGAATGTGCTTTGGGTTATCCATTGGTGTCCGGTCACTACCTGTCCCTGAATGAGGGAGAGCATGGCATAACCCCCTCCGAATGTGAATGTTCCGATCACGAAGAATGTCGCGAACAGTTGTATGAGCAGTGTCAATGTCATGATTTCCTCCTGTTTATGTTGTCTTTGACTTTGGCGAATGTGACTCCCAGGACGATCATCACTACGATTATATATATAGGGGAGACTTCCAGGAATGAGACGAGCAGGAGGCTGACAATGGTGATGACCCATGACCACCAGGTGTTATTTGACTTCTTTGCCATTGATATCATCGGCGCTGCTATCAATGATACTACGACCGGTCTTATACCTTTGAATATGCGGATTACGACGGGATTGTCCTGAAAATTGGTGAAGGCCATGGCTATGGCCAATATTATAAGGAAAGAGGGGAGTACGGATCCGAAAGTTGCAGCTATGCTTCCTTTTATGCCTCTGATTTTATAACCTGTGAAGATGGAAACGTTGACGGCGAGAATGCCGGGAGCGGACTGGGCCAATGCTATTATGTCCGGCAGTTCGTCTTCTCCTATCCACCTTCTCCTGTCGAGTTCGTTCTTGATGAGCGGTATCATGGCGTATCCTCCGCCTATGGTGAATGCTCCGATTTTCATGAAAACCAGAAACAGTTCTCGTAATGTGACTTGTTTCTGAATGGTGTCAGTCATATGGATTTTTCTTTTTATGGGGCAAAAGTAGTAAGAATCTATGTAAAACATCAGGCCGGTTCGGAAAATAGTGGCTGAATTTTAAAGATATGGGCTGTATGGGGGAGTATTTTTTTGTCGGTCTGAATTTATCGAGAAAAACGGGTGGAATCCTGAAATTCGGACAAGATTTGGCTATTAAAACGAAAAAAGTCAGAAAAATGTTAAAAAAAGTCCAGAAAAATTTGGAGGTAAAGAAAAAGTGCGTATCTTTGCAGTCCGTTTGAGAAACAACGGTAGTTCATTGAAAATACTGAAAGACTAAGTACAAGGAAGCAAGTACCAAACACAAAGAAATCGAGAGCGTTAATTTCTTGGAAATTATAAGTGCCGGATTGAACTTGAGATATAGAAAATATACAAAGAAGAGTTTGATCCTGGCTCAGGATGAACGCTAGCGGCAGGCTTAACACATGCAAGTCGAGGGGCAGCGTGGAGTAGCAATACTCTGACGGCGACCGGCGGAAGGGTGCGTAACACGTGAGCGACTTGCCCGATACAGGGAGATAACCGGTGGAAACGCCGACTAATATCCCATACGACTTTTGGCTGCATGGCCGGGAGTTGAAAGGTTCGCCGGTATCGGATAGGCTCGCGGGACATTAGCTGGATGGCGGGGCAACGGCCCACCATGGCGACGATGTCTAGGGGTTCTGAGAGGAAGACCCCCCACACTGGGACTGAGACACGGCCCAGACTCCTACGGGAGGCAGCAGTGAGGAATATTGGTCAATGGGCGGAAGCCTGAACCAGCCATGCCGCGTGCGGGAAGGAGGCCCTATGGGCTGTGAACCGCTTTTGCCTGGGGGCAATAAGGGCGTCGCGCACGTCCGATGAGAGTACCAGGCGAATAAGCATCGGCTAACTCCGTGCCAGCAGCCGCGGTAATACGGGGGATGCGAGCGTTATCCGGATTCATTGGGTTTAAAGGGTGCGTAGGCGGCCGAGTAAGTCAGCGGTGAAAGACCGGGGCTCAACCCTGGAAGTGCCGTTGATACTGTTTGGCTGGAATGCTCCCGCCGCGGGAGGAATGAGTGGTGTAGCGGTGAAATGCATAGATATCACTCAGAACACCGATTGCGAAGGCATCTCACGAAGGGGCGATTGACGCTGAGGCACGAAAGCGTGGGGATCGAACAGGATTAGATACCCTGGTAGTCCACGCAGTAAACGATGATGGCTAACTGTCGGGCCTGAGGGTTCGGCGGCCAAGCGAAAGCGATAAGCCATCCACCTGGGGAGTACGACCGCAAGGTTGAAACTCAAAGGAATTGACGGGGGCCCGCACAAGCGGAGGAACATGTGGTTTAA
>ERZ1026772.147-NODE-147-length-54172-cov-91.051278_pt1 | contig 54172 bp, 32 predicted proteins | sample MGYA00380124_ERZ1026772 | MGnify/ENA primary metagenome ERZ1026772 (study PRJEB33269, sample SAMEA4719760) | human gut metagenome | biome: human-associated habitat; feature: organic feature; material: feces | place: Cameroon | collected 2013-10 ...
GCAAAGTTATATACCTCTTAATCAAACTGACAGTCGTACTTTATCGAATGCTTACAATATGGGTTAATAATATGGTCGATCCGGATCGGCGATGAGCAGACATAATGACGGCGGGCGGCTAAAAGAATCTTCTAGCCGCTCGCCGCTGTTATGGACAACCATCCGTTTCCGATCAGACGGAAGGATGGAAGCACCCGCTTCTATTTCTTAGCAAGAGAGTATAACCATCTTACACTCGTAAGTTTATTGAGGAATCGCCATCCGGTGCTTGTGGCCGGAGCGCCAAGCCTATTCCCGTTAGGACCCCACATACAGAGATAGAATGAGTTGGACACACGGTTGCCACCCCAGAGATACTCAGGCTGGATGTAGTAGACCGGATTCTTCTCGTCCCCGTTCCACACTGTGGAACCCATCACCTTCTTATTCGGCCAGGTGTAACCTCCGGAAGCCCCGTCCATAGCGCAGAGACGCACCTCGTTACCATTAGGGAGATAACCCAAAGCGTGAATCTTCCATGTAAGCGTTCCCTCTGACCTGTCGTATTCCCAGGTAATGTCATAATTTGGATTCAGGCCTGACATCTTGTAAGTGGAATTCTTCACTCCCGGAGAAAGAACGACAGCGACCGAATCGTATTTCAGATCAGCCTCATTCTCACGATTGTAGTAGAGCCAGTACTCTCCCTCGTACTCCTCGTATCTTCTGAAGCCCTCCGGCACGGTACCCTGGATCACGTCTGAAGAGTTAACGATTTCCAGCTTGAAGGTGCTGGCGTCAAACTTAAGCTCATCGAACGTCACGCCACCTATCTCAATCGGCTCGTACAGGCGGATACCCTGCGGAGTGAACATATAGGCGAGTTCCTCTTCCTTGTCACCGAACTTGAAAGTTATCTGCTGGTAGCTCTGGTCGAGGGAGGCCTTGACTTCCTGACCTCCTACAGACCCTTCCATTCCACTGATGATAAAACCCTCTGAGGCAGACCTTACCTTCTCAAGGAATGAAACGGCATCCTCTTCAAGAGGCTTCATCATAATGATGTTGCCTGAACGTCGGCCCATCATCTTCACGCAAGCGTCACTGACTTCAAGGAACATGAACTCAAAGTCTCCGCCAAAAGCCTGGTAATTAGTTGAGGACGGCGTGGAGAAGTAATGCATGAAATCGTTGTTCGTGTCGAATGAGAGGGTTGGGCCGGTGTCATTGCCAAGGCGGTAGAGGCTTGTGACCGTGTCGCTTAAATCCTCAGAAAGCTCGAAGCCAACCTCAGCGCTTTCCGCATCAAACTTAACGGTGTAGTTATAGCCACCGTAAGACTGGTACTTGTCCGGATAGTAGTACATCACCCATCCTTTTTCTGGTTTCATCAGAACCTTCTTAGCATTCGCGAGATAGGCGTTCATCCTCACGGTAGGCGAATCATCAAAGACATCCGCCTGATCCTTAAGACAGGACTGGAAGACGGTCCCGAACAAGACTGCCGCAAAAAGTATTTTGATTCTTGTCTTCATATTCATTAGTATTAATTAAGATCCAAACCGGTAAGATCAACATTACCGGAAACCACATCACCCTGGCGGCGAAGAACTGTCGCGCGGAGTACATCAATGTCAATCTTGAAGGAGTCCATCATGTAGGAACGGACAAAGTCAAGTTTGGTCTTGATCAATTCCGCGCCATTGGCACCGCCGGAAGCAGCCGTGGTAAGCTGTGACTCCCACCATTCCGGAGTGTTGACGACATAGAGAGAAAGCATCTCGGCGAAATCCTCACCTGAAGAGTGCTGGGCATAAGACGAGATGTAGCCTCTTTGGAGATAGCCGACATTGTAAGGAGAAGCGCTCCAGCTGTCTGCCACATAGGTAGTTCCAGTCACCTCACGGAAACCAGCAGGGTAATCTCTGGTCTGATTTAGGATGTGGGTGAATTCGTGATGGATCGTCTTGAAATAACGGCTGTTAAGTCCGGAAGCGGAATCCAGGTACTTCTTAAGGTAATTGACTCCGGCGAGAAGAATCTTCTTGCCGCTTTCCGCCGTTCCGAGAATGTAGGTACCATTGTTCTTGTACTGCCATTCACCGATGAGGAAAAATTCCTTAGGGAAATACTGACGTGTGAAGTCCACTCCACCGACCTCATCATAAGTCTCCACACAAAGATACTTCACCAGATGGGCGAGGATAACAGAACACTCATAATCCGCCGGGATCGTGTAATAGTTCAGATCGGACTCGATGTTCTCGTAGCGGTACTTGAATTCGATGTTGTAAGGGGTGACAAACTTGGCGTCAAGCCACTTGTCAAACTCATTCTTAGTGTATTGATCCACCGATATGATGCTGACCGGATCCAGTTCGTCCTCCGAGCAGGAGACGCTGGCGGAAAGGGCAGCAACGGCCATCAAGAAATATGTTATTGTTTTTTTCATTTTCATAATTTTTACTGAAAACCAAGTTTAGCGAGGGTTAGGTGTGATGCCGGCGGCAATGACACGCACAGGAAGCTGCATCGCCCTGCGAGGGTCATCAATAGGCATCGAATCAGTAAGGGTTTCCGGCTTGCCGGCCATGTTCATGCTTCTGCGATGGATCTCGATTCCGAAACGCTTCACGTCGAACCAACGCTGGCCAAGACCAAGAGACTCGATCCTCTTGGCGGCGACGATGCACTGGTACATAGCCTCTTCCTGAGAGCCTTCCTCTACGGCACCGAAAACAGGATTGATGTGCTTCTTGACAGTGGCCTTGTTCCACTCCCAGTAGTCCACCTTGTCGTAGAACGCCTTGATGGATTCCGGAGTCATGACATCCTTGGTCTTGTTGCAATTGTGTACCCAAAGGTTGAGGTCGTCGCAGGCCTTGTTGTAGTCACCAAGATGAACGTAGGCCTCAGCCCTGTTCAACAGGCACTCATCCGTACTCAAAGCCGGATAGACAGTTCTTACATAGCCGATTCCGGCAACAGGATCGGTGTACTGGAATATTCTTGGGCATCTCCAGAAGATCACTCTGTCCATACTTCCCGTGTACACGGACGGGGCGTCCTTGTAGGCGGATGTCCCCCAAGGCTGGGCGGCCTGGCAGTCCTCATAAGTGGCAAGATAAGAGCCGTGCGAGTACATCGAGGCTGTGCCGTACGCTCCGAAAGCCTGTCCCATCACCGAGAAGGCAGTGAAGAGGAGAAGGTTAGCGTTGACAGACGGATCAACATAGTGGAGGGTGGTAGGCTGCTGCTGAGGGCTTCCGTTCGGCATTGTGGCCAGCACGTCATAATCCCTGAGCATTGTGGCAGGAGAAGACCCCAGACACATGTCCGCATACTTGATCACCAGATCATACTTCTCGTAGAAAAGGTAGAAACGGGCCGCAAAAGCATAGGCCGCGAGCTTGTTGAAATGGTACTTAGGCACCGTGTAGTTGTCATCACCCACAAGAGCCAGTCCTTTCTCAAGATCCTCCTCGATCTGCGCGTAGACAGCTGCGACATTCCCTCTTTCGTACTGAGGGGCGAGAGTGGTCTCCGGCTTTGTCATGTACGGGATTCCGAGATCAGTGGTGCTGGTCTTCTTGTTGTACTGCAGACAGAACATATTCACGAGGATGAAATGCGAGTAGGCACGGCAGAGATAGGCCTCGCCTAGAGCCTGACTCATCGCTGTGGAGCGCTCTGGCCCGCCGAGTTCGTCGATGGCGATGATGGCCTGGTTGGCGGCGGCGATGGCCGAATAATAGGATCCCCAGATTCTCTCGGTAGACTCGTTGTTGGATTCCTGCAGCTCACTCCATTGATAGATGGAATCGAAGAAGCGGCTGGTTCCCGTGTACTGGACACCATAGTTGTCCACATTGTCAGAGTAGAACTCCGCGATGAGGATGTGGTCATTCTCTGAATAGGCGGAACCCACCAAAGAGATCACTTTCTCCTCGGAATCGACAGTGGCTCTGTTGTCCGGAGTCGTGTCGAGGAATTTGTTGCAGGCTGAAAGGCCAAAGATGACGGTTGCAGCCAGAATGTATGATATTTTGAATGTTTTCATGTCTTTTCTTGTGTTTAGAGTCCGAGTTTAAGTGTCAAAGTGAACTGCTTAGGCACCGGAACAGCCACACCTCCGGTGTTGAAGAACTCCGGATCCTGTCCGTTCAGCTTCTTGTCAGCATAGACGAGGAAAAGGTTCGTAGCCTGCAGCTTGAGAGACATAGAGTTCATCTTCATCGCCTTTACGATCTTGGACGGCAACTCATAGGAAAGAGAGATCTCCTTCATTCTGATGAAGTCTCCGCTCGCGATGCGCTCCGTGGAGTAGTTGTAGGCATTATAGGCATAACTCAATGATGTGTACTTCTTGTTCTGCCAACGGCTGGCGATGACAGGAACAGTAGTGGTGTTCTCGTCTCCCGGAACAACCCAACGGTTCTTGAACTCCTTAGGCATCGAGGAGAGATCAGAGTAAGAATTCTTGAAGACCGGATCAAGCCTGATGACGTTGCCGAATGAGTAGGTCATGAACACATTCAAAGTGAATCTCTTGAATTTAAAGGTGTTGCCGAACGAGCCGACATCGGTAGGTTCAGAAGTTCCGGAATATTCAAGGAATCCGAGCTTGTCCGGATCACTGTTCTGGAAGTTGATGTCCGTCACAGTGACATTACCGCTCTCGTTGAGGAAAGTCGGAAGACCCTCGGAATTCAGACCCTTGAACGGAATGGAGAAGATACTGTGGTTCGGATAGCCTTCTTGGGCGAATCCGGTACCGGAGATCAGGTCAATGACTCTCTGTGAGGTAAGAAGATCCGTAACCTCGTTCTTCGTGTGCGAGTAGATGAAGTTCGTTGACCAAGAGAAGTCCTTTGTCTTGATGTTGGTCGTGGTGAGACTGAGTTCCACACCGTTGGATTTCATGGAAGCGATGTTACCGTACTTCCTGACCTCACCGCCGACACCCGGAGTGTTGGTAAGACCAATCAGGTCAAAGTTGTTTCTCTTGTACCAGTCAAAGGCGAAATTGATCCTGTTGTCAAAGAAGCCAGACTCGAAACCGATGTTCAGCTCATGCTTCTTTTCAAATGTAAGATCCTCGTTCGCAAGGCTGGCGATGTAGAGATGAGACTCTCTGAGACCTGAAGAAGGTCTCCAAGGTATCTCGCTGCTGATCTTCACCTCGGAGTTATTGACCCAAGAAGGGCCGCTCTCTCCCGTCAATGAATATGAAGCCTTGAGCGCGAAGTGGGAAACATAAGGGTAGAGGCTCTTCATGAACGGCTCGTCATGGGCGTTCCATCTTCCGGACACGTTCCATGTAGGGAGCCATCTTGCCGTGCGGGACTTGCCAAGACGGTTTGAACCCTCGTAGCGGACGGTGCCGTTGACAATGTAGCGGCCTTTGAATGAATATGTTCCCGTACCGAAGAAGGCGGCTCTGCGCTCACGGGAGTTGCCCATGGTGTAGTAGTCCGCTCCGTCCTCGGAACTCTTCTTGAACACGAGGTAGTTGTAGTTGGCGATCTCGCCCATGTCATACTGCATGCCCCAGCCTCTGAACCAGACAGCGTGACGATCCACACTGTTGACCTCCATACCACCGTAGAGGTTCAGCATGTGATCCTCGCCGAACTGGTCGTTGTAGCTTGCGGTCGCGCGGAAGTCCCAACCATACATCTTGTTGTCAGTACGTTGGAATATACCACCATGCGGCAGCACAGTCTCTGGAAGAGAATAAGGATTGTCCGGATCCGTGTAGAGGAACGGGTTGCTGTTCCTGATGGTCGAAGTACTCATCTCCCTGTAGGCAAGAGCCTGGTTGGAGTTGTCGAGCACATTGTGCTCACGTGTCGTCTGCGAGTACTTAACCGAGGCCAAAGCACTGAGTTCCACCTTCTTGATCGGGGTGTACTTCAGTTCTGCCTGATTTCTGAAATTGAAAACATCAAGATCGAGATAATTGTTGTCCAGCTCGTACATGATGTTGAAAGGAGCGTAGTTCCTGGTGTAGAACTCATCCGGATCAAGAGTCCTGGAGGTGTTCAGTGCATAGGAGTACGGGTTGATGTCGAAGTCTCTCTTTACCTCACCTGTAACGGCGTTGATCGAGGAGCTCAAGGTTCCAGGAGCCTTCTGCTTTCTGTAGGAGGCGTTGCTGATAAGATTGAGGGAAAGATTGCTGAAAATCTTATAGGTCAGGTTCATGTTGGCCGTGTAGCGCTGAACCTTGCTCTGGTTTGTCCACCCTGGGTCGTCCATGATACTCATTGACGCATAGTAGTTTGTCTTGTCTGAGCCACCAGAGATGCTGACAGAGTGCGTGTGCTGGATGGCGGTGGAGAAAAGACGGTCGAACCAGTCCGTGTTACGGTACTCTGCCGCGCGGAGGTACTCCGCCTTAGCTTCAGGAGTGTTGGCGAGAGCGAACTTACCGGTACTTGGATCGTACTGGCTGAGAAGCTGATACATCTTTCCATAGACACCACTGTCAGAGGCCGTGGAGGTGTGGGCATAGTTAAGCCAGCCCTTCTGCTGAAGCTCCTGATAGATGCCCATCTGATCCTGTGAGTTCATGATGTTGAATGTGCTGTACATCGGCTTCAGACGCATGGTATACTCACCGTTGTAGGTGATGTGGTTCTGCCCCGCGCGACCTTTTTTGGTGGTCACGACGATGACTCCAGCCATGGCGCGTGCGCCGTAGATGGAAGTGGCGGAACCGTCCTTAAGGATATCAAAACTCTCAATGTCATCGGAGTTGAGGCCGGCGATCGCTGAGGAGATCAGGGTGTTGGCGTCACCAGAGGAAAGATCCTCGGCGCTGACCTCGACCACGTCCTCCATGATCACACCGTCAACTACCCACAGCGGCTTAGACGAGCCATAGATGGAGGTCGAACCACGGACACGGATCTTCGGAGCGGTTCCGAAGGTACCCGACACGTTCTGGACGGACACACCAGCCACCTTTCCTTCAAGGGAACGGCTGATGTCGGCCATACCATCCAACTTGGCGTCATTGGCGCTGATCTTCGTGGCAGATCCGGTGAACATTCGTTTGTCCATTTTCTGCATACCGGTAACCACAACTCCTTCAAGGACTTCGGAATCCGGCTCAACGGTGATTTTCATCACGTCGGCGATCGCGACCTTCTTTTCCTTGGCTCCAAGGTAGGTCACAACAACGAATTTCGCGCTTGCTGGAACTCCAGTAATCTGGAAATTTCCGTCGACATCGGTGATTCCACCGATTTTGGTTCCTTCCACCGAGACATAGGCTCCGATCGCCGGCTGTCCGTCCTCTGAGAAGACGACATTACCCTTGACGGTTCTTGTCTGGGCCGACAGCATACCTGCCATCGTCAGCAGAAAGACCAAGACCATACAGATTTTTTTACTCATAGTACCTGGTTTTGTTAAACTTATTTATTGATAAAGTATATTCAGTCTCCTCAAAATCAACAGTGAAGCCTTTCTGCAAGAAATGAAATCCAAGGGAAATCCCCAAAAATCGTCTTCTTACAACGTTTAAATGAAGGCGCAAGATAGGAAAAAGAATCTATAAAACAACAGGGAGGACATAAAAAAACCAAAAAAAACCAAACTCATGTGTTCGGGATTCCAAATAGGCAACAGAAACCGACGGAAGTGACGCAATGTCGGAATGCCCCTTAATAATTAGAGACTAATACGTGTGCAGGCTGAAACCTTGGGCGGAGGGGAGCAGGTTGACGCCCCACCAGCACATCTGGAGGAGGATGAAGGAGAAGATCAGGAGGACGAGGGTGCGGCGCAGGGTCTTGTCCGGCTCCTGGCCTTGTCCTTGGCGGAGATGCATGTACAGAAGATAGCTGAGCCAGGTGGCGGCGGCCCAGGTTTCCTTAGGGTCCCAGGTCCAGTAGTCGCCCCAGGCCTGCTTGGCCCAGAGGGCGCCCATCACTATACCCATTGTGATGAATCCCCAGCCCATGCGCACCAGGGTGTCGCAGAGGCGCAGGTCGCCTTGAAGGGACGGTGACAGTGGACTTGCGGCCGCTTCGACAGTGGCAGGATCTGTTGACCCCGCAGCCGGAGCGGATCCCGCGGCTGAACGGCGGGTCAGCCAGAGAATACGGATGGCGAGGATGGTGGCGATGCCCATCACGGCGTAGGAGAACATGTAGACGATGACATGAGGGACGAACCACGGGCTGCGCAGGGCAGGCGCGAGTTCCTCCGTGTGGATCTCCGGCTTGAACACATTGATGCACACGAAGACCACGGACAGCAGGCAGGAGAACGGCAGCACCCAGCGGTAACGCCAGCGGAGATAGACGACTCCTCCGATCAGCGAAAGGAACAGGCTGAACCAGAGGCGCGTCTCCCCCATCGTGCGGAGAGGCGGGCGGCCAAGCGAGATCCAGACACCGATGATGAATGTCATGAATATGGCAGAGCCGCATCCGGTCAGAACGGCGGCCGGGAGCCTACGTTTGGAAATCACGGAGACAATCGCTCCTGAAATCCAGAACAGTGACGCTGCCAAGGCGAACCAGACAAACGAATTCCAACTCATAACCGTTCCTCCTTTTCATTGAAAGTTTCACATCCTAAGGGAGCGGCGCCATCTTGTAGTTTTACAGACAATGGTCCTTTCTTTCCAAAAGACGGTTTGAAGCCAGCAAAGAACACCATCGCCGCGGCGGAGACAAGCAGCAGCCACAATGCAATGCGGAAAACCTCCGACAAAGGCGAACAGACACACTTGAATATGCTTGCGAACTCTCCTCGTTCCGTGTCCGACAGGTAGTCCGACTGGTAAATCCACCACGAACCGACCTTTGCAGGGTGGTTCACAGCGATTTTGATCTCTGATGAGCGGCCGTCAGGAAGGGTCAATGTGACCTCGGAAGAATATTCATAAACAGAGAAATCCCTGAGTGTCAACTCGAAAGGGAGTTTGACATATTCATAAGTGACTTCGTTCCGCGCTTGATGGTCCGGGACATTCGGCATCGCGATCATAACCGTCCGGACGGTGCCGCCGGAGCCGAAAAGTCCGGCGATCAGAATCACCGACAGGCCCAGATGGGCGCAGGTCACCCCGAGGCGATGCTTGCTGAATCTATGAATATCCTCGATCGTGTTCAGTGTGACGCTTGTCGCCAAAAGAAGCAACGCGAGGATGAAGATCGGCGACCGGCTCATATTCCTGAAACCGAGAACGCCGAAAAAACCATCCCTGCCCCCGTCCTGCGGTACAAGCCCGAAGACGAGCAGCAGGAACAGCACGATTGAGATCGAGGTCAGGCAGGCTTTCCGTCCGGCCAGATGCCTGAACAGCGGCCAGCGGTCACGCAAAACATAGATGACCACCAGAAGACAGACATAGAGCAGGGCCGCCAATAGCCAGAACGTATGACCTGCGACAACCATTACAGACTATACCATTGATCCGACAGGAGTTTGACGGCTTCCCTCACGGTCTTGGCACGGTCTCCGGCAGTGCCGCACTCGAAACTGACATAGTTCTTGTAGTCCATGTGCTGGAGTGCCCGGAATCCGGACTTGTAGTCGTCCTTCGCGCCGTCCTCTCCCGGCATCAGTCTGCGGCCACGGCTGGCGATGTGGACGTGCTGAAGGTACTCTATGCCGGCTGATGTCAGCGCGCCATAGTCGGAGGTCTCCTCGGACATGTGCCAGAAATCACCCATCACCTTCACGCCCTTGCTGTCGGAATCGCGTGCGATCGCGGCGGCGTCGGCAACCTGACGGAGATAGAAGGCCTCCCTCCTGTTCAATGGCTCAAGAATCACGGTCGTGCCGTGCTCAAGGGCGAACTCTCCGAGGTCGTGGAGCTGCTCGCAGAGGTAGTTGCGGGTGTCCAGGGTGTGGGGTCTGCACGGAGTCTGGCTGTTGAAAGCCGGAACCATTATGACTCCCACCGAGCCGAGTTCACCTGCAGCGGCCACGATCTCGCGCATCGATTTGTCGAACGACGCCTTGACCGCCGGGTCTTCGGCCAGGATGAAGCCGTCGAATCCGGCGCAGATGGCAGAGACCTCGATGTCACGTCCGCTGAGGGCGTTACGAATCTCATTGACGCGGGCAGGAAGATTCCGTCCGTTCGGCTCGAAACCACGCACCTCCAGGTCTTCCATGAAATCCAGCTGCTCGCCCAGATTCTTTCCCGGGGCGATCCCTTCCTGAAACGAGAGCTTCAGCTCAAGACGTGGCACGCACTTCTTCTTGTCCAATGCAGTGGCACATCCCGGCAGCATGGAGGCCGCGGCCAAGGCAGCTGATCCGAACGCCGCTGACGAGAGAAAATGTCTTCTGTTCATATATTTCTTGTTAAATTACTTGTTCGCAGATATGGCGAAGATACAATTAAAAACTGAAAATATCACTTCTTTCGGGTAAACTAGGTCAAACTGATTTGTACGCATTACAGGATCGTGAATTTTGTTTAATTCATTAAATAAAAATAGCAGATTATTTGCAAACCAATTAAACAATCGATATATTTGCGTTCTAACAATCATTGAATATGGACAAGCTGGTATTAAAACAGATTCTTCGTGACAATCAAGAAGAAGTGGGGCGTTACGTGGTGTTTCCACGAGACGTTCGTCTTGACAAATTTCCTTGCTATGTTCTTGTCGGAGTACGGAGAGCCGGGAAGTCCTACATGCTCTATCACAGAATCCAACAACTATTGGCTGAAGGGCATGGATGGGATGAGATCCTTTATCTGAACTTCGAGGACGAGCGGCTTGAGAATTTCACTTCCGAAGATTTCAATCGACTGCTGGAATGCCATCAGGAAATGTATGGCAAACGTCCTATGCTTTTTCTCGATGAGATTCAGAACATCGAAGGATGGCATAAGTTCGCACGACGAATGGCCGACTCCAATTATACAATACTCATCACCGGTTCAAATGCAAAGATGCTCTCCGGTGAGATCAACACCACACTAGGTGGTCGATTCCTGACCTCAGAGATTTACCCCTACAGCTTCAAAGAATATCTTGACGCACACAGAATCCCATGGGACGAAAATGATATTATCTCAACCGAAGGACGAGCAAAGGTTGTTCGTTGTTTTGACGAGTACTTGCATTACGGTGGTCTGCCAGCGTCAGCCATGATGCCGGCAAAACGAGACTATCTCAGCAGTGTTTACCAGAAGATCTACATGGGGGACATCATCGCGCGGAACAATATCACCAATGTGGCCGGGATCCGGATTCTTGTCAGGAAAATGGCGGAAAGCGTGTGCCGGCCTATTTCTTATAACCGCGTCAATAACCTCTTGTCAAGTGTAGGCGGTAAACTCAGCCTCGCGACAACCATCAAGTATGTGGAATATTGCGAAAACGCATGGTTGCTCATGCGCGTCAGAAACTATGCGACAAGCCTGGCGGACAAAGAAAGCAACTGCAAGTACTATTTCATTGACACGGGCATTCTTGGCTTGTTCCTCATCGACAAAGACACCATGCTTCTGGAGAATCTTGTCGCTCTCCAGTTGTTCCGCATCTATGGACATGACATGGACAATGAGCGGGTATTCTTTTACAAGACAGGTTATGAAGTTGATTTCTACGTCCCGGAAGATGAACTGGCCATTCAAGTCAGCTATTCTTTACTTGACGATGAAACCAGAAAGCGTGAGACAGAGGCTCTCAGCAAGTTACCGGGTCATCTGTCTTGCCGCAGACGCTTGATTCTCACTTACGACGAAGAGAACAGCATCACTGACAAGCATGGAACCATAGAAGTGTTACCAACCTGGAAATGGCTGTTGGATTCCCGACACATCAAAAAGGGGTGACCAAAAAAGCTTCTTTAGTCACCCTCTTAATATGGTAATTATTGACGCAAGATCCTTACTTTTCAGTTCCAGGGACCGGGACAGTGTACTTGCTCATGTCCATCTTGCCGAGTTCAAGCTTCTCCGGAAGGTAATCCAGAGCGGCGGCGCTGATCTCGTCCCAGGTGATGGTGTTGCCGGTGTAGGCCGACTCACGGCCCATAACGCCGCAGAGAGAAGACATGCCACACTCTCCGGCCTCCACATGAGCCTCACCCTTACGGATGTGGTTCACCCAATCCACATGCTCAAGCACGTACGGATTGGTCTGCTTGTACTGAGCCTTCTCAGCCTCGAAGTCAAACTGCCAGAGGACATTGCCCTGAAGATCACGGATGGCGAAATCCTCCGAGCTCCAGTAGCCCTTCGTTCCGTGAACACATTCGCTGATGTTGGTCGAGCAACCGTCGATCTGACGCGACATACTGTGCAGATGGACGCCGTTCTCATATTCAAAGTCAATGCTGAAGTTGTCGTACTGGTCGCCGGTGACGCGGCGCTGGCGGCTGCCGAAACCGGTCGCCTTGATAGGGTGCTTACCGATCATCCAGTTGAACACGTCGATGTTGTGGACATGCTGCTCGACGATGTGGTCGCCTGAGAGCCACTTCCAGTTGACCCAGTCACGGATCATCCACTCCATGTCGCTCCATCCCTGCTGACGCTCCTTGTACCAAAGCATTCCCTGATTCCAGTAGACGTTGCCGCCGGTGATCTCGCCGATCATTCCTTCCTGGATCCTCTTAAAAGACTCCACGTAAGGTCTCTGATGGTGGCGCTGGGTTCCGGTCACCACGCTAAGCCCCTTGGCCTCAGCCTGTTTAGCCGTCGCCATGATCAGACGATAGCCCTTGGCGTCCACAGCAATAGGCTTCTCAAGGAAGGAGTGAACCCCCTTCTCGGTAGCGTACTGGAAATGCGTCGGACGGAAGACCGGCGGAGTGGCGACAATCACCATGTCCACGCCGGAGTCTATCACCTGCTTGTAGGCCTCGAAGCCGACAAAACAGTGATCCTGCGGAACTTCCTGGCTCCACTTGTCCTTCAGGCTGTCACGGAGGCTGTCGAGGCGGTCAGCGAACACATCGCCCAAAGCCGTCACCTTGATCCCGTCGGCGGCATTCAGCAGATCCTCAACGGCACCGCTTCCACGACCGCCGCATCCGATCACTCCGACCTTAAGTTCCCTTCCGTCAATGGCCTTGTCAGGAAGCTCGGGTACATAGTACTCGCCCGGCTGCCTGAGGGGAGTCATCTTACCGGATTTGTCACCACCTGCGCAAGCTGACAGCAGGACGCTGCCACCTACCAAACCGACACCGATCTTGGCGCTCTTGCCAAGAAAGGATCTTCTGTCCATTTTGTTGCTCATTTTATTGATAGTCTTTATGTTATTTAATTATAAAATTCCATCGGGGACATCGCACACAACTCTGAAACCGATACCCTTGATGTCAGAGTACCACCAGATGCTCTTCGGATTCTGCGGGTCAGTGCGGAGCCAGTCATCAGTCTTGGTGTGGGCTCTGGCGGCGCAGCGGACAAGCGAGGCGTCATCTGAATATGCCCCGCCGCGGACCACGAACTCATCGCCGCTCTCCGGACCCTTCGGATCAAGCGTGCCGTCGGCGATCCTTGAATATGCATCCGCGGCATAACGGTCGGAGCAATACTCCATGACGTTGCCCAGCATATTCTTAAGCCCGAACGGGTTAGCCCTCACTTCGGAAGGTTCCTGTGTCTTGCCGAAACTGTCCTCCGAATAGACCACATAACTTGCGATCGAGGTGGTGTCAGCCCCGAAAAGCTTGTTCCAGAAAGTTTCTTTTGAATATTTCTTCGGACTTCCCTCGAAGAAGTACGGGGTCTGGGTGCCGCCACGGGCAGCATATTCCCACTCCGCCTCGGTCGGAAGGCGGTAGTTGCGTCCCGTCTTGAGCGAAAGCCACTGGCAGAAGGTCTCCGCAGCGTAGTGGGTCATCGTGATCGCCGGCCTCTCGCCCATTCCCCAGCCTTGGTCCGGGAATCCGAACGGAGGTGTCGGGCCGCTGACGGCATCCACATCCGGGCGGCTGTTGTTGGCATAGATCTTCTCCGGCGGGGTTCTGCCCTCTGACATTGTCTCGTTGTAGAACGCCCAGAACTGATGCCAGGTCACCTCGACCTCGCCCATGAAGAACGGAGATATTATTACTTTTTTCTGAGGTCCTTCGTCCGCCGCGCGGAACGGCTCGTTGTCCGGGCTGCCGATCGTGAACTCGCCTCCCGGAACAGCGACCATCTTGATCGCGGCTGTCGTACCGGGAACCGTTTCCGTGAAGCTCGCGAAGGATGTCACCACGGCAGCACTGTCGTATCTCTCACCACCCCCCGTGTCCATCACCTTGCCTTCCAGTCTTTTATGCTCGTAGCCCGGCATGTCGTGGCCGGTGTTCAGATGGCAGCTGATGCACTGGAGATTCAGTTTTCTGGAGTTTTCCTCGTAGTAAAGATGAGCCGTGATGCCGTCATCTGTGATTCCGGTCGGGAAAAGATTGACGTGACACTTCTCGCAGGATTCGTTGTAAACGATTTTCGATCCGTGCTCAAGGGTTCTTTTTGAGTCCCAATTGATTTCGTCCTTATCCTTGGTCATCTTGGCCCACAGATCCTTGGCTCCCATCCTGGCCTTGATCATGTAGTAGCGAAGGTAGCCGTTCTCTTTCGGAGGAAGATGGCAGGAGGCGCAATCCGTCACCACACCGCTCTCGCTGTTGTAGTGCTCGGACTTCTTCCAGTCCGCGTCAGCCTGCTCGTGGTAGTGGCAACTCATGCAATACTCATTGGTGGAAGTCCGGCTCATCGCCCCTCCGACCGCCAGCATGGCGCACACACCGATCGCCAGCCCACCAAGGCCAGCGAATATGATCACTTTTTTCCTGCCTCCCATAGTCGTGTTGAAAATTCGTTTTAAACAATCCCGTAAATTTACATAAATCCTTTCAGACTGCAAATTTTTTGTCAACGAACGTCAAGGCGGCCTGCACGACAGGTACCTCAGAAGGAATAGGCTCCAGGGCCGATGCTGAGGATCTCGTAGCTGGAGTCGTCCTGCGGGTCAAGGATGGCGGCATCCGTGTTTTTCGGGACATAGACCGTGGCGTGGGTTCCAAAAGGGATCCGGCCTTCCATGCGTACCTTGTCACCGTCCACCGTGACTTTGGAGACCAATGTCCCGTAAGGAGTCGCCGTCGTGTAGGAGACTTCGCCCAGCTCACGGACTGGAACCGGACGGATGATGATGTGCTTGTAGCCAGGCTCTTCCGGATCAGTGCGTACTCCCGCAAGCATCCTGTAGAACCAGACGAGACCGCCACCGAACATCGGATGGTTGCGCGAATCGTTGCCGTTCCACTGCTCCCACGTGGTTGTCGCACCCTGCTCAAGCCACCATCCGAAGCTCGGGAAGTCCTTTTGGTTGAGGAGCGTCCAAGCGACATCGTTCATTCCGTTCAGGGCAAGCGTCTCATAAAGGAAGCGATGAGCGACGAATCCCACATTGACATGGCCGTTGTACTTGACCATCAGCTCGTCGCGGAGTGTGGCGCGTACATCCTCAAGTCTCTCGCGGGGAACTCCCATGTACAAGGCATAGACATTGGAACCGAAATCCCCGTAGCTTTTTGTCTCAGGATCGTAGAACCGTTTGTTGAAGGCGTCACGGATCCCTTCGGCCTTGGCGGAATAGGCGGCGGCTCCCGCCTCGTCTCCAAGCACCTTGGCCGCTTTCGATGTGATGTCGGCGCACAACCAATAGAAGAATGTGTGGACGAGTTCGTCCTGAGGCAGGCCGAATGCCGGAGCCCAGTCGCCGAGGTTGTACCAGTAGAGAGGCGCGCCCTGAGGCGTAGGCTTGTGGAAGGACGAGGTGCCGTCCTCTGCCCGCCAGGTGTCGTAGTAGCGCACGAAATCCTTCATCGGCTGGAGGCAGTCGGCGAGAAGCGTCTTGTCGCCGTAGCTGTTGTAGAACTCCCAAGGCATGACACAGATGGCGGCTCCCCAGGCCGGGCCTCCTCCACAGCATGGCTCCCACGGAGCGCCGTTCGGGACATAGCCTGACTCCGGATTCTGACTGCCCTTGACATCGCCGATCCATTTGTTGTAGAAGGAGGCGGCATCGAAGTTGGCGAGAACCATCGGCATGGCTACCTCGCCGTCGCCGGTGTAAGGAAGTCTCTCCCGGTGAGGGCAGTCGGAAGCCACGCCAGCGTGCATGTTGTCAATCTGAGACTGTCTCCAGATCTTTTCGATCTGACAGAACAACGGATTCGAGCAGTCAAACTCGGCGTCAGGCTTCACATTGCTGCCGACCGACTCTGCCACGACCTGTGAGGCGTCAAGGTTCTCCATCCCGGAGACTATCGCCTCCCGGAACACGTACCAGGTGAACCGAGGGCTTGCCGTGACCTTGCCGTCGGAAGCGCAGACATATTCACACCTGCCGGCCGGATACTCGGACAGGTGGTTGACCCTCAGTGTGTCTCCTTTCCTGACATTCACGCCGTCCAGCTTGACCCATCCTGAGATGACCTTGCCGAAATCAATCTTGAACGTGCCGTCCTCCAGACGCTCGAAACTGACAGGCTTAAGGGTTTCCAGCACCTTGTCAGTCGGTCCCATGTTGGCGGTCAGCCTGCCCTGCGGAGCTTCCTTCAGGACGGCGTGGCTCAATGAGGAGTCATCCAATCCCGGCTTGTTCCATCCCGGAATCTCAAAGTTGGCATCATAGACTTCTCCCTGGTAGAGGTTGCTGAACACGACCGGAGAGTGAGCCTCCTTCCATGTGGTGTCCGAGCAGACATATTCAATGGCTCCGTCTGAATATTCAAGCGCCATCTGCAGGATGAACCTCGGGTAGCCGTAGTTCGCTATGGTGTTGTTGTTGAACAACCCTTCATGGAAATAACCGCTCCCAAGGAGCATCGAGACGGCGTTCGCCCCCTTGCCGAGCTTGTCGGTGATGTCGTAGGCGAGATACAGGGTTCTGTAGGCGGTGACTTCCGGCTCCAGAGGGATCCGCGGATTGGTGAGAAGCGCCGGTCTGGCCGTGTAGTCAGTCAGGCCAGGAACGAAATAATCGTCGCCGACCTTCCTGCCATTGAGGGACATCTCGAACCAGCCAAGTCCGCAGACAAATGCCTTCGCACGGACAAGTCCCTCTCTGACAGTAAATTCCTTTCTGAATATGGGGGCGGAGTTGTCCGCCTCCGGAACGCTGTCATCCTGCCATGAGGCACCTATCCACTTCGCCCGCCAGTCACTTTCGCTGAACATTCCGGTTGTCCAGCGGGCAGGTCTCGCCCAGGCGGAGACCTTGTCCTTGCCGTCCCAGATCCTGACCGTCCACCAATAGTCCTTCATGGACTCCATAGCCGGGCCTGAATATGCCACCAGATGTGACTCGGCACCAACCGTCTTACCCGAGTCCCAGATGTCGGCCTTGCCTTCCTTGAGGGCATTCCTGTCCGTCGCCACCAGCACCTGCCACGCCGTCTGGGTCGTGTTGTTTATCCAGGAGAGCCTTGGGGCCTGGGTGTCAATCACGATGTCATCGCCTTCCTGGTACTCGCACCGGAGGGATTCCGGCGCCGTGGCTGCGCCACATCCGCATAAACCCAATGTAAGACCAATAAACATTGCCGCCAGAATGGTCGGCCGGATTCCTGTTGTCTTCATATTTCAGTGTCTTTGTAATCCGTTACTTGATCTGAGGCAGTCCAAGATCCACGAAGGTACGAGGAGCCGGGGTCTTCGGAAGTGGCTTGCGGTCTTTGATCTGCTGAAGGGCAACCTCAATGGCCTTGTCAAGCTGCTGATCCTCACCGGCATATTCCTTAACAGGGTCATTGTCCAGCAGGATGTCCGGATCGACACCGTGGTTCTCGACGATCCACTGGCCCGTCGCCGCGTCGTAGTTGGTGAAGAACGGCACGCGCACGTCGGTTCCGTCCATGTACGGCAGGGAGCCGCTGATGCCCACGATGCCGCCCCAGGTTCTCGTCCCGATCACGGTTCCGAGGTTGTTGGCCTTGAAGCTCCACGGGAACAAGTCGCCGTCCGAAGCGGAATATTTATTGATCAGCAGCACCTTAGGGCCGGTGTGAGTAGCCTCCGGGATGGTTCCGTTCTGGTTGGAGTTCCTGTACATCGTCATCCTGTAGACCTTGCGCAGAAGCCTCTCGATGACCATCGGAGAGATGTTTCCGCCACCGTTGGCGCGGTCATCGATGATAAGAGCCTCCTTGTCGAGCTGCGGATAGTACCATCTCGCGAACTCGTTAAGACCCTCCGGCCCCATGTCAGGGATATAGATGTAGCCCACCTTGCCGCCGGATTTCTCCTCGACGGTGCGGATGTTCTTCATAACCCATTCGTAATGCTCAAGAGGATATTCATCGGCGATCGGCTTGACCACGACCTTGCGCCCGCCCTCGGCGGCTGACTTGCTGACGGTCAGTTCGACAAGTTTGTCAGCTTTTCCGACAAGGAGCCTGTAGATGTTGTCAACGTCCTTAAGAGACTGTCCGTCAATGGCTGTGATGAAATCGCCCTCGGAGATATTCATTCCCGGCTCGGTCAACGGTGAGCGGAGTTCGTTCCTATAGACAGCGCCGGAGTAAATGTGATTGATCTTGAAGTAACCGCTCTTGTCCTTGCTCATCTTAGCACCGAGAAGACCCATCGGGATGCGCTCAGGCTTAGGGTAGTCGCCCGGATTGACGTAGGCGTGACCGCTGGCGACCTCGCCGATCATTCCGCCGATCACGTAATTGAGGTCAAGACGGGTCTTGACATAAGGCAGGAGAGCTGCATACTTCTCCTTGACGGCCTTCCAGTCGCGGCCGTGCATATTCTCAAGATAGTAGCCGTCGCGGAACGCTCTCCAGACCTCGTCGAAGATCTGAGGCCACTCCTGGGCGTAATCCACTGTCGTGTACATATTGTCAAGGTCAATGGCCTCGCCTCCGCCGACTTTCGCGGACGGGAAGCTGACGGCTGTCCATTTGCCCTTGGCAGTCGAAAGTGCCTTCTTGTCTCCCGGACGGTAGAAGATCATTCCTTCGGAACACTGTTCAGACTTACCGGTCTCGAAATCAAGCACCTGAGTACCACGACCATCCCTGTACCAGAGTTTCTTGCCGTCAGAGAAATATGAGCGTGAGCCTCCTACAGGAAGTTTTATGGTTCTGTCTACCAGGCCATTGATGTCGATCTTCACGTCCACAGTCTTCTTGCCGGAAGCAGCATTGCCGGCGTCTTTAGAAGCATTGGCGGCCTTTTTGTCTTTGGCGGCTTCCGCCGGAGCCGCTTCATCCTTCTTATCTTCGGAAATATTCACAGACTCGCTGTCGGTCGGGAGCAGCGGCGAAGGTGTGCCGGCAGCGAGCATCGTCATATAAACTCCGCTTCTGTCCGTGTAGGCGAAGTTCCACTCGATCCTGCTGTAGATCGGACGGAAATCCCTGTCAGATGTGAATATCAAGTATTTACCATCTGTTGAGAATGTCGGGGAACTGGAGTCGTACCATTTCTCCGTGACAGGATATTCCTTGGCGGAAGCGAGGTTATAGACATAGACCACGCTCATTTTGTTCGGGGCCGGGCGGCTGTAGGTAAGCCACTTGCTGTCAGGGGAATATTCAACATCCCTGAGTTCCTGCTCCGGGCATTGAAGAACAGTCCGTTTGGTTTTGGCGAACGGATCGACCTCAACGATGCGGTTCTTTCTGTCGGTGTAAAGAATATGCTTGCTGTCCGGACTCCATTGAAGGTCACGGATGTAGGTGTCGTTGTCCTTGGTGACCTGGACAGGCTCGCCACCGGCGGCGACATCGTAGAGGTAGACCTCGGTCTCCCCTGTTCCGTCACCTATGAAGGCGATGTACTTTCCGTCAGGACTCCAGTCGGCGCTGCGCTCGTTCGAGCCAGGGGTCTTGGTGATGTTCCTCGTGATTCCCTTTCCGACAGGCACATCGAAGACCTCTCCGCGGGCTGTGATGGCCATTCTCTTGCCATCTGGGGAAAGGCTGAACGAAGAGCGGCCTTTCTTGCCGACATTCATCCTTTCGGCACGGGCATAGACAAGGTCGGAGCCAAGGGTGATGTGGATCCGCTCGCTGGCCTTGGTGGCCGGGTCGAGCTTGTAGAGGTAGCCTCCCTTCTCGTACACGATGAGCTTGCCGTTCGTGCTCGGGAACTTCACGTCATAGTCATCGAATGATGTCACCTTGGCCGTGGCCTTGGTCTTCGTGTTGTAAACGAATAGGTTCATCGTCATGTCACGGTCGGACGCGAAATAGATCTCGTCGCCTACCCACATCGGGAATATGTCCTGCGCCGGGTTGTCGGTGATCTTCTCGACCTTCCTGCCGTCGTAGATCCAGATCTCGTCGGCCATTCCGCCACGGTAATATTTCCAGGTCCTGAACTCTCTCATCACCCGGTTGTAAGCAAGTTTCTTTCCGTCAGGCGAATAGGAGCAGAAGCCTCCTTCCGGAAGCGGAATCTCCTGAGGCATCCCGCCGTTCACGGAAACCGTCCAAAGCTTGCCGGAAAAGCCATCGCCAGTGCGGTTTCTGAATATGATGTTCTTTCCGTCAGGTGTCCATCCCATTACGATGTTGTTAGGTCCCATCCTGTCACCGAGGTCGTCACGTCCGTTGGTGGCCGTGTAGGTCAGACGGACAGGCTCGCCGCCTTTCGCCGGGATGATGTAAACCTCACGGTTGCCGTCATATTCCCCGGTAAAGGCGATCGTCTTGCCATCCGGTGAGTAGTGCGCGAACATCTCGTAGCCGATGTGGGAGGTCAGTCGGCGTGCCTCGCCACCGCTGAGCGGAGCCGTGAACAGGTCGCCGGCGTAAGAGAACACAACTTCCGTCCCGTTCGTCGCCGGGAACCTCAGAAGCCTCGCCTCGTCGGTGGTCACTGAACCTGTCGATGTGACCTTTGCTGTCGCTTCGGCAAGCTCGGCGACCATCGAAGTGACCTTTGTACCCGATGCCACCGTCTCTTCGGCAGGCTCAGCGACCAGATAAGGCTCAGCGACCGCCGAAAGCGTCATTCCTCCAAGAAGGAGGGTCAAAAACATTTTTTTCATAACTATTATAATTCTGAATACTTAAAACATCTTACCTTCTTGCAATCATATCATCAAAATATGCAAGAAACATAATTATCCCAAATGGTAACGCAAAGATAAATCCTATTACATCTATAATGGTGTCTCTAAACACAGGAATAAAGATATATGAAAAGATAAACACAATTATGGCAACAAACAAAGTAATCAACAAGGCCAATCTCCATCCTCGCAACCATTTTGAATGTTTCTTCTTTCTTAATAAAGAATTATGATTTTCCATTGCAACACTTAATATTATTGGATTTCACGTGTAAGCCAAAGTTTCAGCAATGGATCCGAGAGAGTATATTCATTGCCCTCTTTTGTAATAAGATCCATCTCAAGGAGCTGTTTGGTCGCGGACTGGACGGAGCTTGCGGACTTCAGCCTGTGTCTTTTCACAAACGCCGAAGCCGTCAACCCTTTAGCAATACCCTCTGAATGAATTGCATACAGCAATTCTTTCTGCTGCTCCGTTATTACCGAAAGTTGCTCGCGAATGCGTCTGGAACTCTCCTCGATAAAGCGGTCTATCATATTGTCCACAAGATCGACATCCGCAGTACCACCTGTAGCCGTCTCCGTAAACGCATCGTGCATTATCCTCTGCACGTAGGCGGTTATTCCCTCAAACATATCGTACGCTTTGTGGATTCCCTCTTCCGTAACTGTCTTTCCATACCTTGCGAACAGACCCTGCGCAAACCGAGCATAAACGCCCCTGTCAATCGGATCCATACTCAAATTGGTCGCACTCTGGTAAAACGGCCTTTTTGAGTCCAGAAACATCTGATCCATTATCCTCCTCTCACTGCCGGAAAAGATAAAATTAGAGTTGGAAGAGCGCTGAATATTCGCCCTCAGCAATGCCTCCACACCTTTCTCGCGGTATTTCACAACCTGCTGAAACTCATCGATGACAACAATGCAGCGCCTGTCCGCCTTCTCCAAATATTCGAATATCTCCTCGATGGTATATTCAGGAGCGGTTATATCCCCCAGACGGACGTTGAATGTCGGCATTCCACTCACCGGATCAAATCCAAAACTCCCTTGAAGCGACCTTAGAGTCGAAGCGAAAGACTTCATAAGTTTGTCACTATGCCTCGCGACCTTCTTGAAAACCCCATTTCCGAACTCCATTATAAGTTCCCTCAGACTGGAGGTGTGAAGAATATCCACGAATATCACGAAAAACTTGTCTTTCAGCCTCTCTTCATCAAAGCAATGATAAATAAGCTCCGTCTTCCCGACCCTCCTCGGAGAGGTCAGAACGACATTTTCCCCATTTAATATGCAGCCCGTCAACCGCTTGGTTTCTGTGTCCCTGTCACAGAAAAATTCTGGAGGAATCCTTCCCGCGACAAAGAACGGATTGATATAATTGTCCATAGTTAATCCCATCTATGGCAAATATAACAAAATTATTCTACCAAAATTATTTTAGCAGAATAATTTTGACAAAATAAATTAAGTTTGTTCCCCAGAAAGCCCTCTCGTGTACCAAAGACCTTATTATAGAGGTTTGGTACACCAGAAGGCAGTTATACGTACCAAAGGCATTATTTAAAGCACTTGGTACCGCATAGAGGCTTCTCGTGTACCAAAGGCATTATTTAAAGTACTTGGTACCGCAGAGAGGCTTCTCGTGTACCAAAGGCATTATTTAGAGCACTTGGTACCGCAGAGAGGCTTCTCGTGTACCAAAGGCATTATTTAGAGCACTTGGTACCGCAGAGAGGCTTCTCGTGTACCAATCCCTTTAGACATTCACAGATCGACACCCTCAGGGCAGAAAAATCAAATGGCAAATTTTGGTAACGTGCAAAATTTGCCATTTGCCTTTTTTCTGCCCTTCTGTCAGCAGTTGTTTATGCAGTTTTGGCTTACGGTGCTTCGACAAGCTCAGCGACCAGAGCACATACTATTCAGTCAGTCCCCTGGCACGGAGAAGAGCACCCGGGTCCGGCTGCGCGCCACGGAAAGAAAGGTAGAGGGTCATAGGCTCCTCGCTGCCACCCTTCTCAAGGAAGGTCTGGCGGAACTTCAGAGCCACCTCAGGATTGTATATTCCCTGCTGCTGGAAGTACTCGAAGGCGTCCTTGTCCAGAACCTCGGCCCAGAGATAGCTGTAGTAGCCGGCGCTGTAGCCGCTGTTGAAGATGTGGTTGAAGTATGTGGTGCGGTAGCGCGGGATGATCTCGTCGATGAGACCCATCTCACGGCAGACCTTCTTCTCGAATTCTGCCACATTGGCGGCCTGATCACCCTCGGAAAGCTTCGCGAGATCCTCCTCGGTGAGTTCGTGCCACTTCATGTCCAAAATAGACGCGGCGCAAAGCTCTGAGGTCATGAAGCCCTGGTTGAACTTCCTGGCATTGTTAATCTTGGCCACGAGGGAGTCAGGAATGACCTCACCGGTCTCGTAATGCTTGGCATATTCAGCGAGAATCTCCGGCTGGAAAGCCCAGTTCTCATTAAACTGAGAGAATGTCTCCACGAAGTCACGGGCGACATTGGTTCCGCTGACGGAAGGATAGTGGCACTTCGTGAGAAGTCCGTGAAGGGCATGGCCGAACTCGTGGAACACCGTCTCGACCTCATCAATGGTGAAGAGGGCAGGGAGAGAGTCGGTCGGAGCCGTCATGTTGCAGACGTTGATGACGATAGGGCGAACGTCATTGCCCTGGGCGTCAACATACTGCTCACGGAAGTTCGTCATCCACGCGCCGCCTCTCTTCGAAGAGCGAGGGAAATAGTCGGTCGAGAATATTCCAAGAAGACTTCCGTTCGCGTCAATGACCTTGAAGGCCTCGACGGCAGGATTGTAGAGCGGAACATCCTTCAGCGGCTCGACGGAGATGCCGTAAAGCTTGTTGGCGGCGAAGAATATGCCGTTGCGGACATTCTCCATCCGGAAATATGGCTTCGTCAGATTCTCGTCCAATGAATATTTCCGCTGACGGACCTTCTCGGCGTAGTAGAACCAGTCCCAAGGCTCGATCCTCGAACCTGCGGCCACCTTGCCTGCCTGAATATCCTCGTCCATAACCTTCTGCATATCAGCGATCTCCTCCTTGGCCTTGCTTACGGCCGGGCCGATGATCTTGTCAAGGAAAGCGTCCACGGTCTGCGGATCGTGGGCCATCTTGTTGTCAAGCTGGTAGGCGGCGAAGTTGTCGAATCCGAGCAGCTTGGCCCTCTCGGCGCGAAGTTTCAGGATCTCAAGACAGAGAGCCTTGTTGTCATATTCATTGCCATTGTTGCCCCTTGACGAATAGGCTTTGAACATCGCCTCGCGGCGGTTCCTGTCCTCGCAGGATGTCATCTCGGAGGTGTAGGATGAGACAGGGAGTCCGAATTGCTCCTTGAACGCGTTGTTCTCGGCCAGAAGGTTCGTGCCGAACTTCTGCTGCGCGGCGGCGATCTTCTGGTTGATCTCCTTAAGCCTTGCTTGGGCGGCCTCCTCCAGATCCACACCGTTGCGGGTGAAACTCTGGTAGAGCTTCTTGAGAACCATCTGCTGCTCTCTCGTAAGTCCGCTCTGGTCAGCCTCATAGACTGCCTTCACGCGCTCGAAGAACGCCTTGTTCATCGAGATGTTGTCCTCGTGCTCGGTCATCAGGGCGGTGGCCTGCTCGACAACTTTGTTCATCTCATCGCTGCCCTCAGTCTCCTGAAGGTTGAACAGCACGGCCGTCGTCTTGGTCAAAGTCTTGCCGGACAGCTCGTAAGCCGCCACGGTGTTCTCGAAGGTAGGAGCCTCCTGATTGCCCAGGATAGCCTCAAGTTCCTTGTTCTGCTCCTCGATTCCAGCCTTGACGGCAGGAATATAGTCGGTAAGCTGAATCTTCTCGAACGGCGGAATGCCGTAAGGTGTGTCCCATTCCTCCAGGAACGGATTGTTCTTTGTCTGTGTGCAGGCTGCCATCATAGCGATCGCTCCTAATGCTAAGATTGTTTTTTTCATCTTAGTGTAAATAATTTAAAATTTAATATATTAATATTCAATATATTCCATAAAGTCATAGGATTCTGAGAATGCCTATTATCCCACAACCCACTTCTCGACGGTGCGGGTCCGGGAGGAGATGTTGACGCCGACTTTGACGAGGGTCTTGCCGTCCTCTAACTTGTACGGGAGCATGTAGCCTTTTTCGTCTATCTGCTTCAATGCGTCTTCTGCAGAGCCGTCAACCTTGAACTCGAAGACATAGATGCTGTTGTCGGTGTAGCAGACGGCATCGGCACGTCCGATGGCGGACTTGACCTCGGTGCGGATGTAGAATCCCAACAACGAGAAAATCAGGTATATGATTGTCTGATAGTGCTTCTCGGTCTTGTTCTCCAAATCATTCGGGATTCCGGCAAGGTAGGCCTGAAGCTTCTCCATCGCAAGGTCGATGTCTTGGGAGTCCATAGCGGCATAGAAATGCGCCACGAATCCGGAGGCTGTTCCTGTCTTGCTCGGATATTCACCGAGAAGTCCTCGGGTGAAGCCTATCTTGACTTCCCTGTTCGGGTAGCCGAGGGTGTAGAGCTGCATCCGCTCATCGTAGGACTTGATGGTCAGGTAACCAGTCTGATAGAGCATCGGCAAGGAGTTGTCGGAGAGTTCCGGAGACACGTCAAAATCGGACTGGGGAACCAGCGGGATGTTGTCCAATGTGGTTTCGTCAATCGGGTTACGCCTCAGCCTTTCTACAAGGTAGGTCGGCGTGCCGGTATCAAACCAGTAGCTGCCGACACGACAGTCACTCAAGGCATTAAGCAAGCTGAAAGGATTGTAGATATCCTCGGACCCATCGCAGAAATGATAGCCGTCGTAGTTATATTTCAACAATTTCAGAGCTTCTTCGTAGGAAATCTTCTGCCTGTCGGCAAGCGCCTGCACACCATATTGAATATTATCCTCCAGTTCCTTCTGAGAAATACCGCAAATCGCCGAGTATTTAGTCTCCATCGAAATATTCTTCAGATTGTTCAGCTCGCTGAATATGCTGAGTTGGGCGAACTTGTTGATCCCGGTGATGAATACAAACCGCAGATAAGGGTCAAGACTCTTTATCGGGCTGTAGAAATTCCTCATTATCTGCCTCAGGGACGGAAGCCTGACCTTGTCGTTCATCACATCCAGCAGCGGTGCGTCATATTCATCAACGATCAGCACTGCTGGTTCCCCGGTCTTGGCAAACGCCTCTTTTACCAGAAACTCCAACCTTGCGTTGACATCCATCTTGTCCAGATTCTCACCTTTACCATAAACTCTTTCATATTCAGCAAGTTTATAGTCGAGCTGGCGCAACAGCTGATCCTCGTTCACGTGCTTGGCCGTGGACATATCGAAATGGAAGACCGGGTGCCGCGTCCATTCTTTCTTCTCCTCTCCGGCCTTTAGCCCCTCAAACAGATCCTTCCTTCCTTCGAAATAGCAATGGAAAGTCGAGGACAGCAGGGATTTACCGAAACGACGCGGACGGCTCAGGAACACGTACTTGTAAGTCTCCGCCAAATCGTGCACAAAACCTGTCTTGTCGATGTAGAGGTAACCTCCCTCGACAATATTACTGAATGTTTGTATCCCGATAGGGAATCTTTTGAATCCGGCCTCCATAATTCAATATAACTCAACTCTCAAAGATAAGGCTTTTTTCCCAAGGAACAAAGCCTTGACACTCACAGACATTTGATATTTTCATTGAAAAAGCCTCCGCACGGGGAATGACCGAACGGAGGCTTTCAAAGTTCACAATCTTATTAGATCACTTTCTCAACTCCATCAAGGTCTATCAAGGTGAACTGAGCCTTACCCTGATAGATAGTGAGGATTCCTTTGACGTTGATCGGGGCGCCACCGAGGATGGCCTCGTCAATCTGGGTGTCGGCGAAACGGGAGTAGCCGCTCGTGCGGATCTGCACGGACTGACTGCCCATATTGAAGTACTGGCTGACGGAATATGCCGACGCGTTCTTCAGAAGCGTGGCCTTGAGTTCGGGATCCGAGATCTTCCTCGAATAGTCGGCCACATCCCCGTCATCGAACTTTCCGGAATTCAGGTAGCCGATGAAACCCTGCTTGGACATCGCCCAGGTCGTTATGCCCCACGTCGGATCCGCGACCGGCTTGTAGTCTTTGCCTGTGCCGGATAGGAATATCCTGTTGGACGAGGACTTCTTGTCCTTGTAGGAGTCTATGTAGATCAGGCAGAAGATCTCGTTGGCGTAGGTCAGGCCGTCAAGCTCGACATAGCAGCCGATGTTCTCCTCTTTCAGAAGATCGGCGGCGGAGACTTTCTTAGGCTGCAGCGGAGTGTCAATCTTACCTCTGAATATGTGAGTGTCAATGATGTACTGAACCTCGATGTAGGAGGTCTCATATTCACCGGTAGGATCGGCGTAGCCCAACTGGATCATTCCGTTGTAGGCGCCGAGCGTAAGGCCGCCGCACTTGACATAGACCCACTGGCCGAGCTTGTAGTCGTTGTAGAGGGCGTTCTTGCCGATCTTCAACTCTATGCCGCCCGTGGCGTCCTGGATGTAGATGCTCTTGTAAACATTGCCGCTGCGGTCATCGGAGACCACCTGCCCTCCGATGACGATGTCCTTCTCGATCTTCACCGGACCGGACTTGTACAGAGCCTTGAGCTGGGCGATGGTCGTGTTGGGGGTCATCGTCACAGGCTCGTAGACATCAGCCTTGCCGTAGTCCGTGGTGAAGACCTGGTCCCATTCCTCGCAGGAGGCGAGGACGAAAATGGCGGCGATCAGCGCGAAATATATTCTTTTCATACCTTGGAATCCTTAGAATCTGAAATAAATGTTCAACATGTAGTTGATTCCGCTCATGTAGAAGTACTTGGAATCAAACCTGTAGAATCTCTCCTTGCTGACGGTGTTGTCCACAAGGCGGGTCTGCTCGTAGCCACCGGTGCGTACATCCCTGTTGTTCAGGAGGTTCTTCACCTGCATCGAGAAGCCGAGCTGGTACTTTCTCTGAATATACCATGACTTGCCCACGCTGGCGTTGACCAGCATGAAGTTCTTGAACTTCTCCTGCGCTGCCATGTACTCGATCTCCTGGGCGGTCACCTGACCGTCAGGCCCGGCTGTGGCCATGTCCGTCCTGTAGAGAGGGTTCATGTCCAGATAGGAGTTCCCGAAGAAATCCACATCCGCGTCGATGAACCAGTAGTTCTTGTTCCATGCGAGGCCGAGGCTGGTAGCAAGCTGCGGAGTACTTGGCACATAGTGCTGAACGGTCTTTCCGTCAGCGGTCGGGTGGCTCTTCCAGTAAGGGATGACGACACCGTAGGTGCCGGCCACATATTCAGCGCTGTTGTCGTAGGTCTGGTACATCGTAGGGTTGGAGGTGTAGATGTACTGGCCGTAGGAGAGGACTCCCTGAACGGAAAGGTTCGGGACAGGGGTCGGCACCTTGAAGCCGAGTTCGACTCCGATGTGACGCTCGTCGATTCCGGACATCGCGAAGTTGGTGAACGAGTTCTGCGAGTCATCGTAGAAGCTCATCACGTCCGTCTGATCCTTGATGGAGGTATAGAATCCGGTGACGCGCACATCGTAGCCGGAATTGCTGTAGGCGTAGTTGATGTCCGCCGTCAATGTCTTGATGGTCTTGAGATCAGGCATCACGGTGTTCCTCGTCCTCGGGGAGATGAACGCCTGGTTGAATGTCGGGGCCTCGGTGATGTAGGCTGCGTCGGCGTAGATCCTGTGGCCTCCGCTGATGAAGTAGCCGAGGTTGATCTTTCCGGATCCCGTCAGGAAGTCCTTCTTGTCGGACTCGCCCTTCGAGGTTATCGGCCTGCCGTCGATCTGGTCGTACTTGGTGATGACTTCCCCATTGTAGGTGAACGGGTTGCCGTTGTCGTCAAGTCCCGGGAAAAGACCCTTCCTCAAAAGACCTTCCCTCCAGAATTTCGAATATCCCAGCCTTCCGGCCACCGTCGCCTCGAAGCCGCCGAGCGTGAAACGTCCTGAGGCCCAGGCCTCCGCGCGGCGGACGTGGGCATAGTAGTCGTAGCCGTACTTGTCGCCCTGGGCAAGGGTCTGGGCGGCTCCGTTCCTGAGATAGTAGTCCAGATCGTTCTGGATCATCGTCGGATAGGCGGCGAAATCCCTCTCGGCGAACTGGTCGATGTTGACATAGTAGTCTCCTCCGAGCAGGTCGTCCAGAATCTTGTAGTACTCCGTGCGATTCCACTTGTAGGAGAGTCCTCCGTTGACTGTCAAGAACTTGACAGGATTCCACTTGGCGTTGACAGCGAAGTTGAGATCGTTCTGGTCCACACGCCTCTCCTCGATCACGTACTTCGAGCGGTTGCCTGAGGCGGTAGAATTCAAGGAGTTCACGGCATAGAGACGATCCCAGTTGATGTGGGTGGTCGATGGGAGGTCGGTCTCCCAAGCCTCCTTCGCCCATGCGTACTTGGCGAAGTTACGACGGTTGTAGTCCGTGTTGTCCATGTAGAAATAGCTCGGAAGGTTCCTGTAGTAGTCAGGACGAGGATCCGGGGCATCGTACCAGTCAAGAGCCGTGTAGCCGTTCTTGCCGAATCTGTAAAGCACTGTGGCCGAGGCCGAGAACTTCTGGGACTCCGGTGTGAAGTCGTACTTGAGGATGGCGATCGGCTCGTGGGTCTTGCGGACGCGGGCGTTGCGCACCTTGCCGTTATAGTAGCCCCAGTTGGAGTTGTACATGTTGTCGCCCATCAGATCGTAGACCTCCTGGGTGGAACCGTTCTGCGCTCCACGCTCGCCAGGGGCGGCCATGAATGTGAATCCCAGCTTATGCTCCTCGCCGAACCTCTTCTCCACGGCTCCGTAGTAGCCGAACGAGCGGTAGAAAACACCCTTTATCCAGTCATTTCCGCCAAGCCTCGCCGATGCGCTGAAAGCGTAGGACCAGCCGTTGTCCAACTGTCCGGAAGCGTAGGTCAGCATCAGGCGGAGCCTGTACAGAGCGCTGTTGGTCAGCACGCTTCCTCTCCAGCCTGTGCGGACGGAAGAGGCCATCGGCATGATGTTCGTGAGGCCGTTGTAGCCGCCGAATCCGAAATCGGAGACCTCGGCGCCGTTCACGGACTCCTTGCTTCTGGTGGCCTCGTTGAGACCGCTCCAGAGGGAGTACGGCGTGTAGCCCGTGATCGCGTCGTTCATCCTCACGCCAGCAAGATAAACATCCTGTGACTCACTGGAATAGCCGCGGACACGGAAGCGCACGGAACTGAAATTATAGCCGGCCATGTTGTTGAACACATCGTTCTGGCCGAAAAGGATGGTAGGGCTGTCCTGGTAGCCGGAATCGTCCATGTCGAACTCGGAGAAACTGGCGTCGTCCACCTCGGCGACTTTCGCCACCGGGGTCAGGGACAGGTTGAACATGTTCTTGACATAGCCGTCATTGACGGTCACGTTGACTCTGGACGGGAGGTAGTCCGGGCTCTCGATGACAAGGTCGTACATTCCGTCCTTCAGATTACCGATCCGGAACGTTCCGTCCTGTCCGGCTTTCACACGGGCGACTTCCTGCCCTCCCGAGTAGAGGATCAGGTCAGCTCCATCGATGGCCGTCCTGCTCATGCGGCTGACGACCGTGCCTTTCACGCCACCGGTGTAGTTCTGGGCCGACAAAGTCAGAGCCAGAAACAGAGCCGATGCGGCAAGGATTATTTTCTTTATCATATTCATTGAACATTAACTATTTATTGCTGACAACAATATAGGTCGGGTAGTGGTCGCTGTAGCCGCCGACGTAGGAGCCTGATGAATATGTCCGGAACGGCGTACCCTTGTACTGCCCTGTCTGCTGAACCATGAACGGCTGGTTGAAGACGCGTCCGTAGTACTTGCCCTTCACGATCGGAACAATCCTGAGCGTCCCCTTCGGAGCGTTCACAAGCGCCTCGTTCGCAAGGATGATGTCGTATATGTTCCATTCGCCCCGGTAGGCCAAAGAGCCGTAACCGGCTTTCAACATTGAGGTAAACGGAGAGAAGAAGTCCATCTTGCCGACTTCGGAGACATTCTCCTTGCCGTGCATATAGACGGCCATGCTCTCGTCCGTAGGGTTGTCGTTCATGTCACCCATCACCACGATCTTGATCCCGGGATATTCATTCATCAGTTTGGCGGAGTTCTCGTAGATGATTTCCGCGCCACGGCTCCTAAGGTCGCTCCCCTTGCCTCCGATCCTGGATGGAAGGTGGGCGACGAAGAACGCAAACATCTCGCCCTTGATCTCGCCCCTGACCATCAACACATCACGGGTGCGGAAGTGTCCCTGGGACTCCTCGTCCATGTCGAACTTTATGTCCTTACTGTTGAAATCGAACGGAATAGACTCGCTCTCAATGAGTTTGAACTGTTCTGGCCTGTAGAGCAGGGCCACATCGACACCTCGGCGGTCCGGACCGTCATAGTGCACGATCTGGTAGTTCGCGTCGGCAATCTCCTTCTGGCTGACCAGATCCTCAAGCACGTGACGGTTCTCGACCTCGCTCAGGCCCAGAATCGTGTGGAAAGCCTTGTTCTCGTCAGCCATCGCCTTGATCACCGTGGCGATGTTGCGGAGCTTGCGGTTGTACCGCGCGTCAGTCCAGCGGTTTGCCCCGTCGGGGAGATATTCATAGTCATTCTTGCCCTCGTCGTGGTAGGTGTCGAAGAGGTTCTCGACATTGTAGAAGCCGATGACATACCCCCTCGCGCCCTTGTCCCCCTTGGCGCAGGCCGTGGCGGCCACAACCAGAAGCAGCAGAGCGGAATAAAGTATTTTTCTCAAACGCATATCAGTTTTGTATTATTATTCATGAATATGTCGGTTCAGCCGGGGCGCTACCTCCACCACCAGGCGACATCCTTCGGCTCCTCGGCCTCGATCCTTGCCGTAGTCTCCTCGCCCACCTTGGCAGGCAAGTTCACGAAGAAATCAATGTTCAGTCTCTTCTCAAGATCATCAACCGACATCGAATAGGAAGAATCTATGGTCTTGGTGCTGTATACCTTGTGATCCAGCCAGACGGCGCATGCCGAATAGCCAGAATAGCCGAATGTGGAGCTCTTCATGTAGCGGAGCACGGCCTTGTAGTAGGCTGTCGGCACGGTCACTTTCTTGCCATTGTTGTCAAGGGCGTACTTGACGGTCTCTCCGTCTTTGTAGTCTATCACGCAACCGGTCACGACATAGAGGGTGTCGGAATCTCTTGCCCATCCACGAACCTTGTCTTCAAGCGTCTTCCAGATGTCCCCATTGAAACCTTCCTGGATTTGCGGAGTCATGTTCGTGCCGTAGAATGTCATCGAGTTTGACTCGTACGAGGTGAGCCTGTCCGCCGAAGGGATCTGGTGACCTCTGGCATACCATCCGTTGTTCCCCTTGCTGAAGCCTCTGAACAGCACCGGTTGCTTGCCTTTCGGAAGCAGAGGATCCAGCCCCCAAGCATTGGTTCTCTTGATGTTGTTGCCAATGTTCCATTCGCACAGAGGATAGGCCACCCACGGAGCCACCAGATTGTCGTAATCCCAAAGGAATGAATAATTTCGCGTGCTCACCGACCCGACAGTCATCGAATGCGTGAACGCATCCATCCCCTCCGGAATAGCCGGAAGTTCCATCCACCCTGTCTTCGGAGAGAGATTGCCGCCGGATGGTGTCGGATCAGGCTTCACTTCTGACCCTTTAGCCTTCTGACTGATAGTCTTCGAAGCCTTGCCCGCGCTGTTCTCCACCGTGATCACAGCCGAGCGCTCCTTCTCCGATTTGTTCGGAGACACCGTCACCACCACGTTACAGTCACCCTCTCCTGAGTCCTGATCAACGGAAATCCAATCAACCGTCATGCCATTTTCGGAGACAAAGGACAGTGTCCATGAGATGTCAGATTTCACATGAAGGAATTGTCCTCCCCCTACCGCTTCTACCGTCGGGCTTCCAAGTTCAATAGTCGGAGGATACGAATTCACTTCTTCTGAAGAACCGCATGACACAATTGCCAGAATGGAAAGGCTCCACAGTCCAAACAGTATAGAAATATGTTTCAACGCAATTTTCAAGCGCATGTTGTTTTAGAGAGCAAAAGGGCTGCCCGAACTATGGCGGACATCCCTTTGCATTATTCTATAAATAAGCACTATTTAATGACTATGCTGGAAAAATCAAACTGACCAGCCTTTGAACTACCGTCTGAACCGAAATCTGCCTTATCCCCGACAGTGAAGGTAACGGACTTTGAGGATCCAGTCCATGTCACAGTCTTATCTCCAGCTTGTTGAGTCGCAACATTGCCATTGTCAGACGTAATAGGCGCAAGGCGCTTCTGTCCTTGTGATGAAAGGTTGAATACAATCTGCGTCATAGCATCTCCTGTTGTCGCAATTGTTACTGTTCCTTTTGCATAAACACGACAATCTTTCATGTTAGAATTGACTGTCGGAGCGGTAGAGCCGGAATTCTTGGTCGCTGTGATCGTGTATGCTCCAAAGGATAATGATATTGTGTTTTTATCTTGTGACACAGTCCAATCAGAAAGCCCGGACCACTTGATTGTACCTTCTTCTCCTCCCGGGTTGTCACCGCCGCCTTCGCCTTTCTCAAGAACCTTCACCTCTGTTGCGATGACGTTAAGAAGATTGGCGCTGGTGTTGAGCGTGTTGAAGTAACCGGTCACCTGAACCTTGTCACCCTCGGCGAATGTTGAATATATGGCAGTAGGAGCGCTTGACAGGGCACCCTTAAACTTTGTCGCGCCTTCTACCTCAAAGTTGGTATAGTTGCCGTTCTTCACGACTTTGGCCACGTAAGTGACATATTCAGCGACACTTGAGGTATAGGAATCGAAAGTGGTGGTGATGTCCTTGGCGGTCGGATAGGTCACGGTGTTTCCTGAAGACACGGTTGTGGTCTTAGGAGAGGTTATCTCCGGCAGACCATAGTAATCTTCCAAAGTGCCTTTGAAGGTAATCTTGTCTCCAACCTTGACGGTCGGGGTGGAATTCTGATAGACATAAATGCTTGATGTGCCGTCTGTAGCGACATATCCTTTGGTTGTTATGGCACCTACCAGAACTTCCTCGGACTCGACAACGGTATTAGCTTTCCTGTCAGCGGTAAGCATCTGGGCGAGAGTCATCCTGGTTCCCGGAACGTCTGGTGTGTCACTGCCACCGTCAACACTTGTGATGTCCTTGCCGTTGACATTGGTGGCCACTACCTGATAGTGGTTTTTACCTCCGACATACCAACCTTTTACTTCGGTCTCTTTATTCAACAATGGCTCAAAGTCGCCTGGAAAGTAAGAAAGGGAAAGATCTTTATCGTTATAATCGCCAACATATATGTTAACATATTCCTTTCCATTATTTGTAGTCTTCTTAGGTACACCCTTGAATGTCACAAAAGAGACAACACTGCTGCTGAAAGAAGCGATGTTGCTTGCGTCGATCGTGGTTGGATCAGGATAGGAGACAGCATTGCCAGAAGAGACTACGGATATGGTCGGTGAAGCAATCTGCATAAGGCCATTGTACTTACCAGTTGTACCGGAGACATTGACCTTGTCACCTACTTTGGCTCCAGGATTCGCCTTGGCGAACACCAGGATGCTTCCGGTCGGGTCAGTGATGACGATGCTCTGTGTGGTCACACCTGTCACAAGTACATCCTTGACCTCAACGGTCTTGTTCTCTTCCCCGGCCGCGATCTCTCCGATCACACCTTCAACCTTGCCTGTTCCGGCCTGATTAACGGTCAACGTCTTGGAATCGAATCCGATGGAGAACGTTACTGAACCAGAACGATCAAATCCAGTATTTTCCAACACCTTAACCTCAACCTTCACTGGATCAGCTGAAGCGCTCCCGCTCGTCGGCAAAACAGAAATCCACTTTGCATCTTCTGCGGAGAGGTCGGTTGTCCACTCCCTAGTAGCGGTCAACTCAATAGTAGTCGTTGTCCCGGCTTTCTCAACGGAAATTTCTGACGGGTTCAGCGTAATTTGAGGAGCGCCCAAGTCCTCTTTCTTGTCATCACAAGCCGTAGCCGCGAAAGCAAGAGCCGCCACAGACATGATGAAGCCTAAAAATCTATTTGTTTTCATATTCATTAGTGTTAATAAATGTTCCACTCATTATGCAGCTCCGGCACTTCCACGCTCCAGTCCTTCCTTTACCGGCACTTCATCCACCGGCACTTCTATCGATACTTCGACACCATCCACCCCCGCAAACTCAGCTGTCGCATCCAAGCGACCGGCTATTCTTCCCCACAAATTCTTTGCCTGTCAAGCAGTCCGCTAAGTTACGACTAAATATTCAATTAAAAAATATGCCCGGACTGCGAGAACTATCGCAACATGTTATTTACTTACTTTCAAAGGTTTCCAAATAGCCACCGGGACAAATGGGATGGCGGTATTTCAGAGTTGACTGTCATTCAGTGCGTTATACGCCACGGGGCTCCGCCAATGTCATTGCGTACTTTACGCAGCGAAATATACGCAATAAGATTCATTCTTCCCTAACAGCCTTTGAATGTGAGTGAAATGCCCATTTCCGCTCACGAAAGGCAGGGAAAGAGATCCCTCGTGAGCGAAAAAAACATTTCTGTACACGAGACCATTGAATATAGCGGCCTCGTGAGCAGATGGCCTGTTCCCGCGCACGGCCTTGTCTTACAGATCAAGGTCGAGCTCGACGGGGCAGTGGTCGGAGCCGAGGATCTCGGTGTGGATCTCGGTGGCTGCGATCTTGTCCCTGAGGGAGTCGGAGACGAGGAAATAGTCCAGCCGCCACCCGACATTCTTCTCGCGGGCGTGGAAGCGGTACGACCACCAGGAATATTTCACCTCGTCCGGGTGCTGTAAGCGCCAGGAGTCAGTGAAACCCGAGTCCAGAAGCCCGGAGAACTTGCAGCGTTCCTCATCGGTGAACCCGGCATTGCGGCGGTTCGTATCCGGATTCTTGATGTCTATCTCATTGTGGGCCACGTTCATGTCACCGCAGACCACCACACCCTTCCGGGCGGCGAGGCCGGCAAGATATTCCCGGAAATCATCCTCCCACCGCATCCGGTAGTCGAGCCTCCGGAGACCGTCCTGAGAGTTCGGCACATAGACGCAGACGAGGTAGAACTCAGGCATCTCCAGAGTGATTACGCGTCCTTCGTGGTCGTGTTCCTCAACGCCGATGCCGTAAGTCACCGACAATGGCGTGTGCCTTGAATATATCGCCGTCCCGGAATACCCCTTCTTCTCCGCCGAGTTCCAGTACGACGTGTACCCCAGGAACTCCAGATCCAGCTGCCCCGGCTGCATCTTCGTCTCCTGCAGACAGAAAAAATCCGCGTCCAGCGTGTTGAACACCTCATCAAACCCTTTCCCGGCGCAGGCGCGAAGCCCGTTCACATTCCAACTTATGAATTTCATACTATCTCAAATTATCGAATATCCATTTTCCCGTAAAGATACCGAATATTTCCGTCATATTCATCCGAACAGGTCAGCCAAGGTCACCTCGTTCTGGACCACGCCGCTATATTCATTGGGCTTCAGGCCATAGGTTGTGATGAAGACAAGGTGGATGGTCCGGCGAAGCTTGAGGGAGTCGCGGAAGGAGTTGATCTTGTTGTCCAGTTCCTGACGGTATTTTTTTGTGATTGAGAAAGGGCCTTCCCAGAATTTGATCTCGCAGAGGTCTATGACACGGTCGGCGCGGCTTATCACCAAGTCTATCTGCGCGCTTTCCGAACGCCAGGACGATGCTTCCGTCATTATGCCTTGAATGCCAAGCGCTTTCTCTATCTGAATATGATGGTACATGCACAGTCTCTCGAACGCGATTCCTGCCCAAGCATTATGAAGGGTGGTGCCGGTCTGGTAGGACCAGAAAGATTTGTCCGAAGTGCCATATTTCTTGATGAACTTGTAGTAGAAGATTGTGTAGAAATCCGTCAGTTGATAGACAGCATCATTTTCTTTTTTACCGAAGGCCTTATATTTCCGGATTATGTCGCAGTCATCCAAGTCAGACAGGATAGTGCTAAGGCCTCCTCCGTCAGGAAGCCCTGTCGCCGCGATGACCTCTTTTCTGGTCAGGCCGGCGTTTCTGCGGCTGAGCGCCTCGATCACTTTCATATAGTCCTCGCTATTCTCAAACAGGGAGGCGTACAAGTTGTCGAACTCACCATCCAGTTTGCCTTTTCTTTTGAAGAATAGGTCATCCACATTCTGGGCGAGACTTTTCCCTTTCTCAAAGAGACTGAGATAATAAGGGATTCCGCCCATAATCATATAACATTCAGCGATGTCCTTTTCATCAAGGCTGATGCCGACGGATCTGAAATAGGCCTTGCACTCCATCAGGTTGAAGGGGCGGAGATAGATCTTCCCTGTCACCCTGTTATGCAGACCGCCTTTGTTCCGGAGGATCTTCTTTGTTATCCACGATGTGGCGGAGCCGCAGACAATCAGCATAAGATTGTCTTGCGTGCATCCCCAGTCATTCCAGAAATGTTCGATCGCCACGACCAGATCACATCGATTGGTGTACATGAACGGCAACTCATCAATGAACACGACCTTGCGTCCATTCACCTTTGAACTTTCGATAAGCGTCTTCAAGAAGCCAAACGCTTCCATCCAGGATTTCGGGTAAGGGCAAAGGGGCGAGCCCTGTTTTTTGAGAGCCTCTCCGAAATTGACAAGTTGTGCGGCCTTGTCCTTGACCGCAAGCCCGGTCACCTTGAAAAGGAATTTATTGTCGAAGAACTGGTTCACCAGAAAAGTCTTTCCCACGCGCCGTCTTCCATAGACAACAACAAACTCTGATTTTCCGGAATCATACAACTTCCGGATTTGCCCAATCTCTGATTTTCTGCCTATTACCTTCATGATATTTATTGATAACCTTGCGCAAAGTTAAAAAAAAATTGACTTTCCGCAAGGTTTATTATGAATAACTCTGCGGTAAGTCGATAAAAAATGGGCTTACCGCAGAGTTTGCTTCAATTGGCTTATAGATGAAATATCTAACTCAACTAAACGTTCTTGGATTCGACCGTCTCCGACAAGATCATCCGTGTCGTAGATCTGCCGAACATCCGACTCTGTCGGAGGACATCCTCTACAGATAATCGCTGCCGCCGTAAGGACTGTAGATCCTTTCGACAGGCCTGACTGTTGCGCTTGTGGAATTCGTTCAGATAATGCGGTGCCATCGTTAACCTGGCGTGTTAATGTTTCTAGTCTGCTGAGCGTCTGCGTCGTAAAACCAAGATTCAATATATCCTGATTCAAAGAATCAAACAGTGATGAATCATCGGTTATCATAATCTTACAATTCCAGCATTACCTGCAAACTTACATAAAATCTGCGATTTTTACGCCCGTCCCATAAGAAAGAAACATTTTTATAGAGGAAATATAACACATTCTCCATAATAATCAAATGGATAAAATCTCACACCAATCCAGGCGGCCTTCTGGAGATACCTCCGGTCTCCTCGATCCACTCAGGGAACTTCTGGAAGCCGCCGAAAGTACCACAATGAGAAAGCTTCCCTCGGATATGTGAGTATTCTCGCACACAGAACAGTGAGTTGCTGTTTATTAAGCAGATATGTTTTCAGGTGTGGAAGATTTTTCACTTTACAAATAGGCAACAGCATGCCTTGCGATGAAGGCAGCGACTTTTAGGTGTGCGAATATTCTCACACCTGGACTTGCAAGTCGGTGATTATTAGACTAATGCATTTCTAAGTGTGCGCGATTATTCACACTTGGGAGAATTAATGAGCCACAGAATGGCCTACAACGGAATCTATGACTTCTAAGTGTGCGAATATATTCATACCCAGAATAGCAAAATGGCTGTTCGTCAATGATGTAGAGTTCTAGGTGCGAATGAAAATGAAACGATGTCTCACGTTGTGTGGGAAAGCAACGTATGTGAAAGGAAAAAACGGGCGGCCTATTGTGGCCGCCCGGATCGGGAATGTGGTGGGTTATCTGGTTTTGATTAGACAACACACGTTATGTCTCAGATTACTTTCTTGTGAAGAACTCGCCGACATTCCCCTTAGGGTTGCACTGGAAAACATTAGTGTAAACTCCAATGCCTTTATTACCAGTAGTGCTTACTGTGGAATGATTGAACACATTTGTGTCAGAAAGAACAACACTTATTGCACATATCTGATTCATCGTCTTGTTCGAGTACTGAGTCAAAGTCTGGAATTCGACTGGTGTTTTTTCAGTTCTGTTTGTGTACATAATGGTGTTGAAGTCTTCTGAGATAGTGAACCAGAACCAAACATAATCAGGGTCACCAAGCTCCGTCTCGGCATACTGCCATGGGGAAGCCCATGCCTTGTCGGTTCTTGTCGCAATACCTGGTATATATGCTGCATATTTTCCATTCACGGCCTGTCCCGAACCATCCCTTGCATCAAGGAAGAAGCCTATACGCGCGGTTTCAGCCTCATAATTGATGTCAACGCAAGCGTCAAGTATAGTGTCAAAGAACAAACCTTTCAGACCAATGTTATTTGTATGTTCCACACCATCAACATCCTTAAGAGTCGCTGGTTTAAGCGGATCAACAAATGTCACGGACATTACCCCTGGGTCGGCTGCTTTTGCGGATGCGCCAGCACCGGCAAAAATCTTTGAGGTAAATTTCCATCCACCCTTGAAGTCCGCCGGGGCAATCTGAGTGAGCTTGAAGGATGAACCGTTCTCGAAAGTAAGAGTGGAGGTACGAGGATGGCCGGTTGTATTGGCAGTCCATGAAACCTTGCCGTCAGCGTAGGTAAGCCAGCCGTCGCCGCCGGTAGGTGTGCCGGAGGCTGATATGGCCTGACTGCCAGCGGCATCGTCAACCCACTTGTCAATCTTTTCCGAAGGGGTGACGTCACCACAGTTGAAGGTCGCGGTGACCGGGGCACTCTCGGCATCCCAGGAATCCACGGCGACAACAGAAACGGTGTACTGGCCGGACTCAAGGGCTCCGAAACCGTAGGTCCAGCTTGACTTCATCTCTGAGGTATTCGGATGGAGGTAGAAATCGGCGAGGATCTTCTTGGTCGCAACCACATTGCCAGCCTTGGAGAGGGTAACGATATAGTGGTGAACGAACTCATCATCCTTGCCAGCGGCGAATGTCACGGAAGCGGCATCTGTATCCTTAACATCCTTGGCCTCGATCGTGCTCATTGTCGGAGCCTGGTTGGCGGCCTTGCGGGTCACGTTGTTGTACTTCGCGAGGTTCGCACCGGCGGCGTCAGGGTACTGCATCACGTATGGCTCTCCGATGGTTCCGTTGTTGAAGAAGTCCATCCTGACAATGCGCATGTTGCCGTTGACATCGAACTGTACCAAATAACCCTGCGAGAAGTTGTTGGCATCGTTCATCACGGTAGGGGTGCTGCTGATGCCTTCCCAGCCGGCAGGCTCGATGGCCATATACCTTGTGGATCCACATCCGAGAGCCGTCCACTTACCCTGCCAGAGGGAACGCGGATCGTTGATCGGGAAGTGGAGGTGGCCGTGGAACGAGACAACCTGAGGATATTTCTCAAGCACGCCTGTAAGAACCCTTGTGGCCCAGTAGTTAGGCAGAGTGGAAGTCCAGACTCCGCCGTCCTCACCAAGGAGACTGCCGTAGATCGTGTTGTAGATCATAGGGTGCGTCAGCACAATCACGTACCTATTAGGATCTGTCTTCGTGATGGCATCCAACTGCTGGTCAAGCCAAGTGATGACGTTTGGTGAATATGTGATCGGCTGGTCGCCGTTAGGAGTCACAGCGAGAATATGATAGCCTCCGATGACGCAGTGGCGAGCCTCGTAGTTGTTCCTCATCGTGTTGTCGATGTCTGTCTTGAAATAGTCATCGCCGAATGTATTGGCCATAGCGACCGACTGAGCGACAGTGCTAGGAGTCCAATCATATTTAGGATTCATGTCATGATTACCGACCGTGTAGATCATCGGAACATCAGTCGGATTGAACACTTCTTCGTAAAGAGCCTTAAAGTTTTGCGCCATTGTCACTTCCGCCTTCTGAATAAGGTCTCCCGCCACAAGGACACCATCAATGCCATTAGCATCATTCTCGGCGGCCTTGGCCTTGAGCTGGTTGAGGGCTGCGGTGAACTTATTGGCATAGGCATCGCTCGACCCCTCGATGTGCACGTCGCTGATGGCGGCGAGGGAAAGGGCTATCTTGGACTCGTCAAATACGGGAGAGAGCTCACGTGGAGCCTCGATCTCTCCGGCGTTGTAAACCTTGCCTGGCTGAGTCTCAAGTGTCTCGTAGGAGGCGATCCTGCCGATGACGTTGTCGGAGGCATCGCAGGCCACGATTGTGTAGCCGCTGTTCAAGAGAAGGTCAGGGCGGAGACCGATATGGTAGGTGCCGGCTCCGTTGACATATTTCCTGATGGAAACTGTGCTTTCAAAGTCTGGTGACGGGTTGTCAGAAAGGGTGTAATCTGCGAAAGCGATGAAGGCGTTCTTGTTGATGACCTCACCGTTGTTGCCTGAGACCCAGACATACTTGGTGTCCGGGTTGGTGACTGTCACAGAAAGAAGAGAGAACATGTTCTGGAACTTCAGAGTCATGTCGTTCTTGTCGCATCCTGCCACGGTAACGGAAGGCACCGCATCGCGGCACCTGTCCATATTGTCCGTTGACCAGTACTGCTTGAGCTTGAAGCCCTTGACTCCGCAGTCCTTGAGCATTCCGTAGAAATATTCAGCTTCTTTGAGAAGCTTTCCGGAAGAGACGAATGTGGCGGTCTTGCCGTCAGAGGTAACGTCTGTGGCCTTCATTGTCTCCTTAGAGGTGAAGTTGCCCTTCACGCTGTAGACGACAATCTCGTCTCCTGCGCTCCAGGTCGTCTTGAATCCGGCGGGAGCGTCAGAGAGCTCGGCTTTGAACTTGATCTCGGTCAGAGTCGGCTTTTCAGGTTCTTTGTCCGAACCGCCTCCGTTGTCCTCCTTCACGTTGCAGGAAAGGAAAGTCGTAGCGGAGACCAATGCCGCCAGAAAGAATATTGACATTTTTTTGATGTTCATTTTTTCGGATAGTTTAATTATTAGTTGGCATCAGCCTCGATGTAGCCCCAGACAGTAAGCTCCCAAAGGTCGAGGTAACCCTGCTTGTTCCTGGAGTTGGTGAAGACAATCGCAATGTAACGTCCTGATTCCATCGTGCAGTTCCTGCTGCCGGGGTTGTCACCCCAGTACAGCAAGGAATTACATATCGGAGTTCCGAATACTGAAGCGAAATTCTTCTCATCCGGATTGAACGGTTCGTTGCCTGTGAAAATCTGGAAGTTGAAGATGTAACGGTAGCTCGTTTTAGGGTTACGAGCCATGGAGAAAGTCTTGTAAGTAGGCTCTTTTCCGGCTTCGCAATTGGTGTCAATTGACAATATCTTAGGGAAATTATTGCCTGCGGTACTGTGCCAACGATGATTGGCATCCGCGATTCCATCGAATATCTTGTCCGGAGTATTCTCTCCCATAGTGCCGCCAGTGGTTGCGGTAACAGTCCAATCCTTGGTGTCAAGCGGATAGACAATCGGGTAGGAGGACTTTGTCCACTCCATCCAGGCCGTGTCCCTACCGTCGCTTGGAAGGAATCCGGAGCTGAACTCGAAATACTTTCCGCGCATGGCGTTAGTGAGTTTGAAGTTGACTTCCCTCGGGGTCATCCTCGGACCGAACTCGACCCATTCGCCGTCAAGATTCTTGTAGCGGAACTTGGTGGCGACCATCTCCGATGTCGATTCTGTGAGCTGGACAGTAGCTGTGGTGCCGTCAACCCAAGCGTGTTTGAACTGCCTTTCCTCATGCGTGGAGAGCCAGTTCTTACCGTATGGAGTAGCGGTCAAATCGGATTCCATTGATTTGTTGCCAAACTTGTCGAAGTTGACTATAGTGAACGTGTAGCTTCTGTCGTCAAGATTAACGATTTTCACAGAAACAGTGTCTGTGAAATCAGAGTAGTTCAAGTCGATGGAGTCAGTCTTGTTGTCCCAGTAAATTCTGGCGCTTCTGACTGACGGATCCTTCGGGACTGGCCAGAACAAGGTCACCTTGTTGAATCCGATCTCAGACTTGACATCAGCAGCCTTGGCCGGATATATTAAGCCACCGTCCTTGACAAATTCCTTGTAGATATCATCCTGCGAGGTGCATGAAACCAGCGCAGCCAAGGCAAATGTCGCAGCAAATATGCTTGTTTTCAATGTTTTCATATTCATCATAGTGTAGTTTGTTACCTATATTCATGAAGCACCTGACCATAAGGTGTGATCTCACCCATCTGGATCTTGAACGTGCTACCCTGATAGCCGTAGGATGCAAAAGTGTCCATGAAAACGATACGGAGGTAGCGAAGCTCATCATAGGCGTGAGGATATTCCTCATTGTTGAACTCGAAATCATTACCAGCGTTCCAATACTGGACATCATCCTGAGTTACAGTACCCACAGAGCCATCTGGCTCATAGCCGGAAGGCTTTGCCTGCTCGAAACGACCGAGGCAGAACCAAGTGTTGTCGAATCCATGCTCGTTACCTTCAACCTTCTCACCCGTCGGGTTCTTGCTACCCCAGAACTCAAACCTGCGGACCTGCGCGCCATCATAGCAGTAGTAGCTGCGTCCACGAGGAAGAGTCTGAACGTGGCTGAGTTTGGTCAAAACGCCAAGGTCAATGGTGACCCAGGCAGGCATTGGCACAGGGTTACTGTCAAAGAGGTTCGTACCCTTGCCGTTAGGGTCATTGAGATCGTCCCAAAGCTTGTCAATGGTGTAGGAAGCGGCGCTGGCGGTACAGTTATCATCCTTGATCTTGGCATCCCTGAATTTGGACTTCACAAGTTTTACTTCCTCAAGAGGAGTGATGATGGCCTTTACCGTATCAGAGACGTTACCCCACCTGTCACGAAGATAGGCCCCAAAGATGGCCTCCACAGGATCAATGTTACGCCTTGACAGGGTGATACTCTCAGCGGCGGTGAACAAGGTTGTCACCTGCTCCCATTTCATCTGCCCTACTGGTTTGTCAAAGTCACTCAGATCGGTGTCCCTAAGGAGTACAACTGTAAGATTCTCCTTAGGGGTATTGCCGTCAATGCGCACCTTGACTCCACCAAAGGTCTGGTAAAGTGTTGCGGTTGCCAACGAGATTGCCGGCTCCAAAGGGGTTATCTCAACTTTTACAGGGGTTGACTCAACCTCATTTACATTGATCGCGGCCAATTCCACAACATGAGGTTTCGTGTCAAAAAATCCGACCACTGTAAGGCTGTCCACATAGCGGGAAATCTTGGCGTTAACCTCTTTTCCATTACGGGTGTATTTGGCGATGACACCTTTGATGTTGTCATCATCAGGGATGTTGACCTTGATGACCGCACCACCACTGATGCTCCTCACGCTCGCAACAGATATAGGACTCGGAGCGGGAATATTCTCGTCCTTCTGATCTATTCTCCCGAAATCGTTTGCTCCGTCGTTGCATGCCGCAAAAAGCAGAACGGAACAGAGAATGGAGAATGTTGTTTTAAGTATGTGATTCATTCTTTATGACATTAAAATAATTACCAACCCAGATTCTGAACAAGATTAGGGTTTCTCTCAATGTAGTAAGTGTAGATTGGCCAGAAATAGTCCCTGAGGCCGAAGTTCTGGTTCGCAATCAACGTCTTCTGATAGTAGTCCTTTGGAGCAGGAGCCGACACACGGAAGCCGTAAATACCCTTCTGGTACTCTGTTGACGCCTCCTTCCAGCGGCGGAGATCCCAGTATCTCTGGCTCTCGAACGACAACTCGATCAAACGCTCTCGATGGATGATCTCACGCATTCCTGCCTGTGACTTGTAAAGGTCTGGCCGAGTGCTGAAATTATCCCAAGACTCCTTTACGCTCGGGATACCAGCGCGTTCACGCACTGCATCAAGCGCATTGAAAAGCTCTTCACTGTAAGCCCCATTCGGACCCTCAACCTCATTAATAGCCTCGGCATAAAGCAGATAGAGGTCCGACAGGCGGATCATCGGCCAAGGGAACCAATAAGCGGAACAAGATGCATAAGAAGCATTCCCGGACCAGATTAGCCTGTACGGAGCAAGCTTTTTAGCGAAATAGCCTGTCACAGGACCGGCCTCCTTGTTGTTTGTCTTTCCGTTTGAGGAACCTCCGCGGGCCTCAAGCGTATGAACGTCTTCCGGCTGCAAGTCGTTGTAGTTACCAAGAGCGCCAAGCCACTTACCACCATCGAATCCAAGATCAGCATAGAATCTTGGTTCGCGGTCAAAATTAAGCTGAACAGTCTGGTAGCCTTGCTTGATGTAATACTTGTGCGCGGCATCTCCGGATCTAAGCTGGAATTGATCGACACTTGCAAATTCCTTATCGTAATTGATAGGAAGTCCGTTTTTCGTGTAGAACTCCTCGGCTATCTTAAGAGGAACTCCAACAAAATCAGTACCGCCGATACCTCCGAGTTTCGCGCCATTGGCGTCCATTTGGAGAATAGGCACGCACCATTGCTGGAAAGAAACCGAGGACATCTGGGTGTTTCCCCAGATAAGTTCACTGTTCCACCTCTCGCAGAAAGCATTGCGAATGGTAAGGTCAGTCACGAGAGTGTCGCACATTCTGTATTCCTGACGCACATAAGTCTTGTCATACAGTTTAATGTTGGCCTCTTCACAGACTTCAAGGGCATCCTCACAAGCCTCAAGAGCGTCTTCCCAGCGCTTAAGTTTTTCAGCATCTGATTTGGCTGGGAAAAGTCTCGTGCCACGTCCATCTACTAAAGAAGCCTGCTCGTCATTGCCGTTGAACAGAGGACTGGCCGCATACACTGCAACCTTTGCCTTAAGAGATGCGCAGACAGGCTTGGTGATACGTCCGTACTCATCCTGAGACGGGTTCACAAGAGGAAGATAAGGCTCAGCCTCATCAAGAAGATCGATTACAAAATCGAAACAATCATCGATGTTGTCACGATAAACACGTACTTCCTCGACTGAAGAGTCGATCGGAAGACTCTCGCGGATCACAGGGATAGGTCCCCACTTACGGATAAGATTGAAATGATAATAGGCCTTGAGGAATGAAGCCTCGGCTTTCCACTGAGCCTTTTCATCTTCAGTCATATCCGGAACTTCGTCGATGTTCTCGACAAGTATGTCGCAGCAACGGATTCCCTCGTACATACTCTTCCAGTCGCTGTTGTAGCAGATAGCCGCACTCTGGAGACCCTTCGCGATCGGGAATGAAGCCTTGTTCTTGTCGTACATATATGAAGTTACACGGCTGTCCAGATCCCAAAGATCATCTCCGGTAAGCATTCCGCTGTCATAGCCGGCCTGACCGTCCTTGGTCATGTACGAATAGCATGTGGCCAGATACCTGATGGCAGTAGATCTAAGGTTGAAGGCGGTCTCGATGGATGCCAGCCCGTCATCAGGGACAACATCAAGGAAACTGTTGCAGCCATTGACCATAGGCAGAGAAGCCACCACTAACAGAGATATTGTAATATTCTTAAATAACTTTTTCATAATTCGCGTACATTATTTGGTGTCAAGCGTAACATTCACACCAAAGTTGAATGTCCTCTGAATAGGGTAATTAAGGCCGTTTCCGGCAAGCTCAGGATCCCAAAGCTTGAATTTGCTCCAGCAGAAGAGGTTGTTACCCTGGAAGTAGACACGAAGGCTATTGATGTGAAGCTTGCGTGTCAACTTCTGCGGAAGTGTATAACCAAGTTCCAGCTGCTTCAGACGAAGGAAAGAGCCATCCCTCATCCACCAGGTGCTGGTGGCGGTGTTGTTCTTGTTCTCGTAGGCGCTATATCGCGGATAAAGAGCATAGATGTCACGGTTATCCTCGCTCCAATGGCTGTCGGAATAAGCCTTGAGCAACTGAGTGCTGTTCACGAACGGAGCGGTACCGTACCTGTTGTTCTTGGTGTCGTACCTTGCGGATGCATCAATCCAGAAAGACTCACGGCCTAGTCCCTGGAAGAACACTGAAAGGTCTACGCCCTTGTAACCAAGGGACACGCCAAATCCATAGATGATCTCAGGAGATGTAGGGTAGCCGATAGGTACCATGTCGGCAGTCGTGATCTTACCGTCACCGTTGACATCGGTGTACTTAATGTCACCTCCTCCGTACTGCGAACCGAACGAAGTCTGGTCAGGGCTGTTGGCCGCCTCTTCGTCATCGATGAAAAGACGCTCGGCAATGTAGCCCCAAGTCTGCTTGATGGAGTAGCCGGCATGCTGACGATACTTCTCAGGATACGTAGGCTCCTCATAAACATCATACTTACCGGTGGACCAAGTGAAGTTGGCTCTTGCGGATGTCCAGAAATCCTTATTCCAAACCTTCTGATACTCTGCCTGAAGATCGACACCATGAGCTCTCGCCTCACCGATGTTGGCGGAGATCCCAGCCTGAAGACCCATTGTCTCAGGAACGTCCGCACGTGTCATGAAAATGTCCTTACGCCTCTCGGTGAAGTACTCGGCAATGAGGTCGAAGTTGTCGAAAAGGCCAAGTTCCACGGCATAGTTGGTCTTATATGACCTTTCCCACGTGATTGCCTCGTTGGCGTAACGAACCACATCAATACCTTTGTAAGTGTGACCGCGAAGCTCACCAAAAGAGGCCGCTAGATTCTTACTCTCCATATTCATTTCAGAAAGGTAGTAGAAACGGTTCTTCTCGCTGCCGATCTTGTCGTTTCCGACGAGACCGTAGGAAACACGGAATTTGAGATTATCCACAGTCTTCTTCAAAGACTTGAACCAAGGTTCATTGGACATCACCCAAGCAGCACCTGCTGAAGGGAAGAATCCCCAGCGGTGGGATTTGTGGAAACGCTCCGAGCCATTGTAGCCAAAGTTGAACTCTGTGAAATACCTTTTGTCCCAACCGTAGGTGAAACGCCCTGAAAGACCGGCGTTACGCGAAGGAAGGGAAAGCTGGAGGGATCCCGCATTCGCTCTTCGAGACTCATAGGCCGTGAGAACCAACAGACCGGTCACCTCACTGCGTCCGAAGTCCCTGGCATAGTTAAGGCGGGTTTCCGAGTACAATGTATTCTGAACTGTCTTGTTGCCCTCATTGTAAGTGAGATAGTCAGTACCGTTGTCATTGATACGTGCAAGGTGGTACTCCCCCGTGTAGGAATCGTAGGTGTTGAGCGTGTACCAATAAGGACTGAACTGACGGTTGACGCTGAAGTCGGAAAGACGGGTCAGGTTGAACAACGTCATCGCGCTGAGCCCCTTTGTGATAAAATCAAGGTTCTGGTTGACCTCTACGGCAGCGATCATCTGGGAACGCTGATAGTCCCTGTAACCTTTCACCATGTTGGCGTAAGGGTTGGTGTACTGTCCCTGGTCATAGTTACCGAACATGATGTGTTTGATGCCAATGTGCTCATCGTCCATAGGGTAGTACGCCGGGAAGAGAACAGGATCTGAGTGGACAACATCCACATAGACCTTGTTACCTCCGTCAAGCGGTCCGCGGTAGTCGGTGAAGTTACCGGTAAGGCGGATAGCCAGCTTCGTGGTAGGGGTCACATTGATGTCGATGTTGGAACGCAAGGTGTAGGTTTTCTGGTCGATGTTGTTGTTGAAACTGTTTCTCTTATCGACGTTCAGGATACCCGTGTCCTCGGTGAACGCACCGGACACATAATAGGTCGCAACCTTGCCTCCACCGCGAACGGAAACGTTTGCGCGGTATGCCGTGGAGTAATCCTTGAAGAGCATCTTGTACCAATCGTTGGCAGGGTAGATGTATGGATTCGCACCCGGTTTTCCAGTGTTCTCGATCTTGTCGTAAGAGTACATCAGGTCTCCAAGAGGGCGCGGGTCGATATGGCCTCGTTGTAAGACTTCATGTAGGTGATAGGGTCGGCAAGCTCGACAACGTCAGTCGGCTGGGAGATTGAGGTCTCGACACGGGCGAAGATCTTCGCCGGACCTTCCTGACCGCGCTTGGTGGTCACGAAGATCACACCGTTCGCTCCGCGGGCTCCGTAAAGGGCCGTCGCCGTGGCGTCCTTCATGATCGAGAAGCTCTCGATGTCGTCCGGCTGAAGGCGGGCGAGGTCTGTGGAGGTAAGCTCGATGTTGTCAATGAGGATCAAAGGACTGGTGTTCGCGCCGAACGTGGTGATACCACGCACGAAGAAGTCGGCGTTGTCCTGTCCAGGCTCACCAGAGCGCTGATAGGCGATAACACCCGCGACATTTCCGGCGAGAGCTGTTGTCAAGTTGCTAGAAGGCACCTTGAGGGTTCCGACATCAACTGTCGTGATGGCGGCAACCGTGCTTTCTTTCCTCTGCTTACCAAAGGCAACGATGGTTACCTCGTCAAGTTCGTTGGCTGCATTTTTCAGCTTAACGATGAAGTTGGTCATACTTCCGACCTCCAAAATCTGAGTTTCTTTTCCAAGACACTCAAACTTAAGTTTGTCAGTCGGTTTGACTCCGGACAGTTCGAAAGAACCGTCAAGGTCAGTCATCACACCCTTGGTGGATCCGACGACCGACACTGTCGCTCCCGGCATGGTCTCGCCGGTTTCCTCCTCGTAAATCACACCCTTGATGGTCTTGGTCTGAGCCAGAACCGCCAACGGAGCGAGTACAAAGATTAGAGACAATACGATCTTTTTAAAGGACATAAATACTGAATTTGTAGTTAATTAAAGTGCTATTGCTTTTTTTTACCAAGTCCGTCTCCACCTCAAATCGATTTAACAACCAAAAACCAATCTACCAAAAACATGAGGAGGGAGTACAAATTTAGCCACAATTTAACAAAAAACAATAGTTTTACGTATATTTGACCTATGAAATTTAAACTGTTTAACGCAGGACTGTTCCTGCTTCTCTGCGTCGGGGCAGCCGCGCAGCAGCCTTCCTCCAAGGCTAGTTATGTAGATCCGTTCATCGGAACCGACGGTATGGGACACACTTTTCCGGGGGCGTGCGTGCCTTTCGGCGGAGTCCAGCTTAGTCCTGACACGGACACCATCCCTCACAATGTGAACGGGAAATACCAGCCGAGGGCTTATGAATATTGCGCCGGCTACCGTTACTCAGACCCTACGATCGTCGGGTTCAGCCACACCCACTTCAGCGGCACGGGACACTCCGACCTGGGCGACATCCTCCTGATGCCGACCACGGGAGCATTGAGACTTAACCCCGGCACGGCGGACAACCCGGACGGCGGCTACCGCAGCCGCTTCTCGCACTCCACGGAGAAAGCCTCGGCGGGACGCTACGAGGTGACGCTGGACGACTATGGCGTAAAGGCTCGTCTGACCGCCACCACGAGAGTCGGAGTCCATGAATATTCATTCCCGAAAGGCGTTGACGGACAGGTGATTCTGGATCTCATCCACGGAATCTACAACTACGATGGCAAGACCCTCTGGGCGGAGGTTCAGGTGCGGAACGACACCCTCCTGACCGGCTACCGCATCACCAACGGCTGGGCCCGCACGAACTACACCTACTTCGCGATCTCCTTCTCGCAGCCTATTTCTGAATATGGCTACGCGGACCGGGAGAAGATCAATTATAAAGGAGGCTGGAGCAAGTTAGACCAGTACCACAACTTCCCGGCGATGGCAGGGCGCAAGCTGGTGGCCTGGTTCAAGTTCGCCACTTCCAGGAACCCGGAGCTGACCGTGAAGGTGGCCCTGTCGGCGACCGGTGCGGAGGGCGCACTGAAGAACCTTGCGGCGGAGGCCTCCGGGAAGTCTTTCGACCAGATCGCCGCCGAGGCGACATCCGCTTGGGAGAAAGAGCTTTCCCAGATTGAGATCCAGGGAACCGAGGACGAGAAGAGGATGTTCTACACTTCCCTCTACCACACGATGATCAACCCGTCAGTCTACATGGACGTGGACGGGAAGTACAGAGGCCTCGACCACGAGATCCACCAGGCCGACGGCTTCACGAACTACACAGTGTTCTCACTTTGGGACACTTACCGTGCCGAGCATCCGTTCCTGGCCCTGTTCAAGCCGGACCGTGACAGGGACATGGTGGAGTCGATGCTGGCCCATTACGACCAGAACGTGCTGCACTTCCTTCCGGTCTGGAGCCATTGCGCCAACGAGAACTGGTGCATGAGCGGCTACCATGCCGTCCCTGTGCTGGCCGACGCCATCACCAAAGGGCTGGACATCGACCGTGACCGCGCCCTTGAGGCGATGGTAACCACCTCAAAGGCAGACTGGTACGCCGGGCTTGGGGAATATATGAGGCTCGGCTACGTGCCTTACGACAAGATCTCCACCGCCGCCAGCAACACGCTGGAATATTCCTACGACGACTGGACCATCTGGCACACCGCCCGGCTCGCGGGTAATGACAAGGTGGCCGATGAATATCTCGCACGCGCGCAATATTACAGGAATGTCTTTGACACGGAACTCGGTTTCGCCCGTCCGAAATACGCTGACGGCTCCTTCAAGAAGGATTTCGACATCATGCAGACGATGGGCGAGGGCTTCATCGAGGGCAACTCGCTGAACTTCTCTTTCCACGCCCCGCAGGACGTTTTCGGCGTGATGGCGCTGATGGGCGGCGAGAAGAGGTTCATCTCCGCGCTGGACGAACTCTTCTACCACGATCTTCCTGAATATGCCTACGCAACCAACGAGGACATCACGAAAGACTGCCTGATCGGTGGCTATGTACACGGCAACGAGCCGAGCCATCATATTCCTTATCTCTATGCCTGGACAAGCCAGCCATGGAAGACACAGTACTGGATGAGGGAAATCATCAACAGGATGTATCGTCCTGATATTCACGGATTGGGAGGGAATGACGATTGCGGTCAGATGTCCGCTTGGTACATCTTCGGCGTGCTTGGATTCTATCCTGTCTGCCCCGGAAGCGACCAGTACGTGTTCGGCGCTCCGTACCTTCCGTACGCCCGTATCGCCCTTCCTAACGGCAAGACCCTTGAGGTGAAGGCCGACGGCGTGAGCGACACGAACCGCTATGTCAAGAAAGTACTGCGCGACGGCGTTGAGTTCAAGAAACTCTACATCACCCACGAAGACCTCCTCCAAGGAGGCACCCTCGAGTTCGTCATGGCCTCCAAGCCGAACAAGGCCCGCGGCCAGAAGCCTGCCGACAAGCCATACTCACTTTCCGCAAAAGCAAAGTAACTTTCCGCAAAGGGTAAGCCTCTGTTTCACAGCATATTAAGCGAAGTCCTTCAGCTGATGTCAGCTAAAGGGCTTCGCTTTTGTAATTGATTTTCAATCGCTTACTCCCCACTGCGTTCGGAGAAAGTTTTTGGGCGCCGTGCAGCTCTTCGGTTCTGATACGCTGGTGGTCGCTGAGCTCGTCAAAGCGTCTGCCAGCGTACGGCAACAGAGTCTGCCGAACCATGGTTTGTGAGCCCGAACCATCGGGCTAGCCGCTTAGATAGGTTCCAAGTGGTATTTAGTAACCTTCAAAAAATAACCTGCATCATCTTAAGGAATCTTTTCGGTATATATCTCTTTTCTCATCAGTCATGTGCCACCGGCACACTCCTTCTTCAAAAAAAGATCTATCCTCGAAAATCTTCTCTTAATCTGAAGCAACTTATTTTTTTCATGTTACTTAAGGGAGTAACAACCGAAAATATTTCTGTTTTTTATTATCCGCATATGTTTCTTTTCATTATTTACGTTTTTAGTGCATATTATTGCGGTTCAAATATTCATTTAAAATTTGAACTATGTATTTCAATGAAAAGAGACAAGGACTCGCTCCGTTCGTGAATCTGCGGAGCGATGTGGGATTCAAGGCCGTGTTCGCGGACAGGAACAACAAGGACATCCTAATCGGGGTGCTGAACCAGATCCTGCCTCCGGAGGCGAGGATCGAGGACATCAAGGAGTACTCCGACAGGGAGCAGCGGAGGGATGTCCCCTACGGGAAGAAGACGGTGCTGGATCTGGTCTGCGTGGACAGGGACGACAGGACGTTCGTCGTGGAGATGCAGGCCTCGGAGGAGGACTTCTTCTTCGAGAGGTGCGTCTACTACGCGTCGGGACTCTACCATCTCGAGCTCTCGGACGGGGTGCGGTACAAGGGGCTGCGGCCGGTCTACGTGGTGTCGTTCCTGAACTACCGCCTGAGGCACGATGACGAGTCACTCTGGGACACCGACCACTTCATCTCCCACTGGAGGTTCACCGAAAAACGCACCGGAATGGTTGCGGATCAGACAATTAGTGTTATCTTTGTGGAGATGACGCTGTTCACCAAGACGCTGGAGGAGTGCGTGACGGAGTTCGACAGGCTGTTCTACATATTCAAGAACAGTGAAGGCTTCCAAAGGATCCCCGAATGGATCGAGGAGGCCGGCGGGATCTCAAGACGGCTCGCCGAGGCGTGTGAGGTGGCGGCGTTCGACAAGGAGAAGAAACTTAAATACGAGATTGACAAGATGAACGAGTGGGACATTCAAGCGCAGAAGGAATATGCCGTGCGCAAGGGCTTGGAGGAAGGGCTGCAGAAAGGGCTGCAGAAAGGGCTGCAGAAAGGGCTGCGGGAAGGGCTGCGGGAAGGCCGTGAGGAGGGTCTGGAGCAAGGACGTGAGGAGACAAGACTTTCTATCGCAAGAAAGCTTTTCGAGGCCGGGACACCGGTTGATGTGATTGTCAACTGCACTGGAGTTGATGATGGAACAATCGCATCGTTCGCTCATCCCGAGTAGCATAATGGATGGCGATCCGCAAGTCCGGGAAGGAGCTTGCGGATGCTTCCTTTGAAGTTGCCTGACACATATCTCGCAGACGTTATTTGGCGGATTTGCGTAGCAGACCGTAACGTACCTTTATGTCCGGTTCGATTTCAGGGGAAGGCAAGTGCTCTTTCCTGATCATCGCTTTTTCCACTTCGGTAAAATCTCCACAGGTCATAAGATTCACGAAACCGTTGTCGTACATTATCTTGATCTCAGACATAAGCTCGGTCGCGTCAATGTCTATGAGATCGCTTACGATAAGGCCATTGAGCATCGCATCGGTATAAGTGGCTCATGTGCAAAACCCTGTGTTTGAGAAGTTGAAAAAACTATCGTACCTTAGC
>ERZ1026772.149-NODE-149-length-53728-cov-12.313156_pt1 | contig 53728 bp, 50 predicted proteins | sample MGYA00380124_ERZ1026772 | MGnify/ENA primary metagenome ERZ1026772 (study PRJEB33269, sample SAMEA4719760) | human gut metagenome | biome: human-associated habitat; feature: organic feature; material: feces | place: Cameroon | collected 2013-10 ...
CCTGGGTCACCCGCGCCGTCACCATCAGCACCGGCAGATCGCAGTTTCCCTCCCGCAGCGTCTGGGTGAAGGCGATGCCGTCCATCCGGGGCATGGTGATATCCACCACCGCCAGATCGCACTGATAGTGCTCCATCACCTCCAGCGCCTCCACGCCGTCCCGTGCGGGACACGGCTCATATCCGGCGCGGCGCAGTACCTCGCACATCAAAAGCCGGGCGCTCGCGTCATCCTCGGCCACTAAGATCCGGAACATACCGCTCCTCCTTTGCGTTTTTGATGATTTTATCACAGATAGCCGCAAAAATCGAGACTTTTTAGAGGTTGGCTTGAGGTTTCTCCGGTATACTGCGGCTATGATCGGAAAATCATAGGAGGATAGATATATGCACAGACCTGTTTGCATCACATATGACAGCACCTGCGACCTGACGCCCCAGCTTCTGGAGCGGTTTCAGATCCGCACCGTGCCGCTGACTATCCGCAGCGGCGAGCAGACCTTCCCTGACGACGGGAGCTATACCGCGGCGGATCTCTATGCCGGCTACCGCAAGGACGGCACCCTGCCCAAGACCACGGCGGTAAGCCCGGAGGATTTCCGGCGGTTCTTCGCCCCCGTTCTGGAGGAGGGATACGACATCGTCCACATCGACATCAGCTCGGAGCTGTCCTGCACCTGCCAGAACGCCCTGCTGGCGGCGCAGGAGCTGGCGGAGCTGGGCGAGATCCATGTGGTGGACAGCCGCCAGCTCTCCACCGGCGGCGGCCTGCTGGCGCTGCAGGGCGCCAAGCTCCGGGATCAGGGTATGGCGGCGGCGGATATCGCCGGGGAGCTGCGCCGTCTGGCGCCCCTCAGCGACACCAGCTTTGTGCTGGACACGCTGGAGTATATGTGGAAGGGCGGCCGATGCAGCGGCGTGACGGCGCTGGGCGCCAATATGCTGAAGCTGAAGCCCAGCCTTGAGATACGGGACGGCAAGCTGGTGGTCTGCAAGAAGTACCGGGGCGCCATGGAGAAGGTGTACCGCCAGTACGTCACCGAGAGGCTGGCGGGCAAGTCGGTGGTGGAGGACTGGGCGTTCATCACCCACTCCGGCGAGGTGTCAGAGGAGACCTTGCAGGAGCTGACGGCGCTGGTGCGGGAGCTGGCGCCCTTCAAGGAGGTCTTTATCACCCAGGCGGGCTGCACCGTGTCCTCCCACTGCGGCCCCGGGACGCTGGGCGTGCTGTTTTTGCGGCAGCCCGAGCCGGCACAATAAGTAAAATCATCCAAAACGGCCATCCGGCGGGAGCCTGTACGCTCTCGCCGGATGGCCGTTTTTACGCCGCTTATGCCGGATAGGGGGGATGTATAATCCTGCAAACTATATCGCGTGACCCGGCAGGGGACAGAGCCGGTGGGGGAAAAACCGTTTGAGTCCGCCGCTGGCGGCGCGGGTGTGGGTCATTTTTCGGCGGTGCAATGGGTGCAGCTCTCGCAATTCGGAAACTGCTGCGGGTCATATGCGATCCCGTTACGCTCGTAATAGTCCTGCAAAGCCTTTTTGATGGCCTCCTCCGCCAGAACGGAGCAGTGTACCTTGTGGGCGGGCAGCCCGTCCAGCGCCTCCACCACCGCCTTGTTTGTCAGAGCCATCGCCTGAGAAACCGGCTTGCCTTTGATCATCTCCGTCGCCATGGAGCTGGAGGCGATGGCAGAGCCGCAGCCGAAGGTCTCGAACTTCGCGTCCTCGATAACATCGTCCTTGATCTTCAGGTAGATCTTCATAATATCGCCGCACTTGGCGTTTCCGACCTCGCCGACCCCGTCGGCATCTTCGATAACGCCGACATTTCTTGGATTGCGGAAATGATCCATTACTTTTTCACTGTACAAAGCCATAAGAACACCTCACTGAATGATAAATTCTCTTTGACCGCTGACCAGCTCGCGCCAGATGGGAGACATCCCGCGCAGGTAGGCAACGACCTCTTTTACTGCTTGAATGGTATATGCGACGTCCTCGGCGGTGATTTCCTCTGAAAGCGTCAGGCGAAGGGAGCCGTGGGCAATATCGTGTACCCGACCGATGGCCAGCAGCACGTGACTGGGATCCAGAGAGCCGGAGGTGCAGGCGGAGCCGGAGGAGGCACAGATACCCTTATCGTCCAGAAGCAGCAGAAGGGACTCCCCCTCGATACCCTCAAAGCAGAAGTTCACATTGCCGGGGAGCCGATGCACGGCATCTCCGTTGAGGATGGAATGGGGGATCTCGGACAAGCCGGCGATCAGCTTGTCCCGCAGCGCAGTCAGCTTGGCGGCGTTTTCGTCAAGATACTCGCACGCCTCATCCAGCGCCGCCGCCATTCCCATAATGGCCGGAACATTCTCCGTACCTGCGCGTTTGCCGCGCTCCTGCGCGCCGCCCTCGATCAGCGGTGTCAGCAAGATCCCCTTTCGCGCATACAGCACGCCGATCCCCTTCGGACCGTGAAACTTGTGGGCTGACAGGGAGAGCATATCGATGTTCTGCTCCTGCACATGGATGGGCAGATGGCCTGCCGCCTGTACCGCGTCCGTGTGGAAGAGCACGCCCTTCTCGCGGCAGACCGCACCGATCTCACGGATGGGCTGGATGCTTCCAATCTCATTATTGGCATACATCACGGTGACAAGGCAGGTGTCCTCCCGAATTGCGTCACGCACCTGCTCGGGAAGAACGATCCCATTTTCGTGAACGTCCAGAAGGGTGATGGTAAAGCCCTCCTTCTCCAGCTTGTTCAGGGTGTGCAGGACGGCGTGATGCTCGAAGGCCGTGGAGATGATATGCCGTTTCCCTTTTCGTGCGCCCAGCCGTGCGGCGGAGAGAATGGCCTGATTGTCGGCCTCACTGCCGCCGGAGGTGAAGGTGATCTCCGCTGCCGAGCAGCCGAGACGGTTTGCAATGCGCTGCCGTGCGTCCGCCAACGCCTCCGCAGCGGCCTGACCGGCCGAATGCAGGCTGGAGGGGTTTCCATAAATGGTATCCATGTACGGCAGCATGGCATGGATAGCCGCTTGACTCATTTTTGTTGTGGCGCCATTATCCAGATAGATCCTCATACATAACCTCCTGAAGCTCCGGCATCCGCAAAAGCGGACAACGGAGGCGGTATTTTGCTCTGCAAAAGCGGTGTGGGCAGATGCCGCTTGCCGGTGTCGGACGGCTGTCATATACCCACCTGTCTTGTATGTTGTAGTGTAGCGCATAAAACATACTTTGTCAATAGGCTTTGTACTTTTTTGAAAACACGCATCGACCGATCCCCGTCGAAGCGTGTTCTTCTTCATATGTTGTTCCGAAGAGAGAGGAAACCCTCATCGCACCATTCCCGGTTGAAAAGACACCGGAGGAGACTCCGCAAAAAACCGGCGGGATCCAAAATCGGGATCCCGCCGGTTTTCCTGACAGGCAGTATTATACGCTCTCCACCAGATGTGCGTCCTTCAGCTCCAGGATCTGGTCGTACAGCGGAAGCAGCTCCGGGCTCACCTTATGCTCAATGCTGATCACGGTCAGACCGGCGGTTCGGAGCAGCTGCGACAGAATTTTCTGGCTGCTGTCCTTATCCATGTTGGCGGTGGCCTCGTCCAGGAAAATGACGGACTTGTTCTCGATCAGCACCCGCGCCAGCGCCAGCTTTTGCCGTTCGCCGCCGGAGAGGTTGCCCTTGGTGTTCTGGAAGGTCTGCTCCAGATCGTGGGACGCAAGGAAGGCGTCCATGCCCAGGGAACGCAGTACAGGCTCTACGCGCTCCCGCAATTCCGGGCGGTACAGCGTGATGTTCTGAAGGAGGGTGTCGTCAAACAGAAACGCATCCTGTAATACGACGCCGATCCGGTCATACAGAGCGGGCCACAGCTGGCGGATGTCCGTTCCGTTAACGGAGATGCACCCCTCATACTCGCTTTCAAGGCCGGTCAGCAGCTTGAAAAGGGTGCTCTTGCCGCTGCCGTTTTCGCCCAGGATCAGATACTTCTTTCCCGCCTCGAACCGATAGCTTGCGTGGGACAGGATGACCTTTTCCTCATGCCGGAAGGACACGTCGTTCAGGTCGATATGCGCAACGGACGGGATGGCCGCCGGGGGTGTCTCACTGTCGGGGACGGACAGCAGGCGGCGGATCTTCTGGCGGATGCTGGCCACGCTCCGCATCTCCGACAGCTGGTAGGAGATGCTGTTGGTGGGGATGACGAGCATTTCGGATAATTGCAGTGCGCCCACCAGCGCGCCCACGGACAACCGCCCCTTGGCGATCTCGTAGATGCTGAAGCCCACCATCACTGCCTCGCCGGCGTAGGACAGCAGGCCGATGATCATATTGACCCGCACCTTCGTCTTGGATTTGGCAAATTCCGCATGGGCGGCCTTTTCATTATCCTGCTCCAGCGTTTGCAGGTATTCCCGCTCGACGTGGTTGACCTTGATGGTCGGATACCCGTGGATCAGGTTGCCGATCATGACGTTGAGCTTTTCCAGCGCCATCGTATAGAGGTTTGTCCGCTTTTCCAGCGCCTGCCCCTGCACGGCCGAGGCGACGATGGGACACACGGTGGAAATAATGATGATCATGGCCAGATAGCCGTTGATGTACAGCAGCGCGACCACGCAGGCGACCAACACCAGAATGCTGTATGCCAGCTCCAGTCGCGTGACGTAGAAGCTGTCCACCAGCATCTCGATCTCATTATTCAGCGTGGTGACATAGTTCTGCCCCTGCTCCTCCTGAAATTTCCGGGGCGGCATATGGATGATATGCGCCATGACCTGCTTCTTGAGGCCGAACAGCTTGCCGTTTCTGTATTTGCCCGTGCTGAGCTGCCGCGCCGTCTCAAACAGGAGGATGCCCAGAATGCTGACAAGATAGCAGATGAACATATCGCGTGCGCCGCCTGTACCCGCCTCCACCGCATCGATGGCGTTCTGGAGATAGATCGGCTTGAGCGAGGTGCAGACAGCCAAAAGTATCGAGGATAAAATGACAATAAAAACCACGTTTTCGCCTCCTATGGTGAAACGTTGTCGTTTCACAGTGTCGTATGTTGTATAAATCGGATGCCGCCTGCGCAAGACCCACCATATTCAATCATAACAGAAACGGGCGCGGAAGTCCAGCAGCTTCGGGAGGCGAAAACAGCTTTGCTGGATAAGGGGGCTAAAGTGGTCTGCTCCACGCTCTTTTTAACCAACTGCCTAAGATGTATTGCGTTCTTGCGGAAAAAATTAGTAATACAGCCAAAAAGACCTTGACAAACACGGGCGCCTTGTGTAATATAAGGGTGCGTATATAAGGAATCGATACGCATATACGTACAGACACTACAAAAAAAGGAGAATCAAAAATGAAAAAGACGCTTTCTTACATCCTTGCAATCGTAGTATGTCTTGCAACGCTTTGCGGCTGTGGCGACACACCCAGCGGTGGACAGACAACAGATGGACCCAGAGATTCCGTGATGCTGCGGAATGCCCTGGGCATGCAGACCACTGACCCGGCAGATACCAATGAGACGGATGTCCTTACTGTAAACGAGCAGATTTATGAGGGCCTTTATACTCTGGATGAGAGCGGCGGCGGATATCAGCCCTGCCTGGCAAAGGAAATCGATATCAGCGATGATGCCACAGTGTATACGATTACGCTGCAGGACGGCGTGAAGTTCCACAATGGCGAGACCCTGAAGGCCTCTGACGTGGTGTTCAGCTATCAGCACTTTATGGACAATCCCAAGTACAACAGCTATACGGACATGATCGAAAAGGTGGAGGCTTTGGACGACTCCCACGTTGTGATCACCATTGCACGTCCGTATTCCCCGATCCTTCACACGTTCTTCAAAATCAAAATTCTGAGCGAGAAGGAAGTGACCTCTCAGGGGAGCGACTTCGGCACCATTGCTAACCTGGCCGGCACGGGTCCTTATTACATGGATGCGGAGACTTATCGGCCCAACAGCGGCTGGACTTTGTATGCATTTGAAGACTACTGGCAGGGAGCACCCCAGATCAAGAAGATCGGTTATGTAGTGATCGAGGACAACTCCTCCGCAGTTATTGCACTGAAAAACGGTGATATCGACTACCTGTCGGTTCCTCTCTCCAACTGGGCGGATATCAAGGGCTCTGGAAAGTTTGCGACCAATGAAATGGAGTCCAACGATATTCAGTTTATGTGCATCAACTATGAATCCAGCGAAGTCCTGAACAATGACAAGGTCCGTCAGGCGATCGTTCACGCAACCAACCGGGAAGCCATGAACGTGGTTGCCACCGACGGGCTGGGCAAGGTTACGGACTTCTACATCAATCCCCATTATGCGGAGGCAGCTCCTACGGAATGTGATGTGGACCTCTCCTATAACCCGGAGCTGGCCAAGTCTCTCCTGGCGGAAGCCGGCTATCCGGACGGTGTGGATGTAGGCGAAATCCTGGTAGGTACCGGTTCCTCGGAGCCCTACGCCACGGTTCTCCAGTCGAACCTGGCTGAGGTGGGCATCACCGCGAAGATCACGACCCTTGAGTTCGGCGTGGCGGTGGACCGGATGGCGTCCCAGGACTACAACATCTGCATTGTCGGCGACAACGGCAACTATGACTTCAACAACTTCCGCCAGCAGGCTCATAGCGGCTCTGTCGGTATCTACAATGTGAGCTTTGTCGGAGACAAGTTCGACTACAAGCACATTGAAGACCTGTTTGCACAGGGCGAGCAGCTCACTGACGAAGCCGCCAGAAAGGAAATCTATACCGAGCTTTATAATGAGGTAATGGCCACCTACTGCGTGATTCCGCTTGTAGCGCCTCCGGCCTGTACTGCATGGAATCCTGATTTGAACGTCGTTAGTGTTCCGACCTACTACAGAGTTGCGGAGTGGAGCTGGAACGCCTGACACTATAAAAATTATCGGATGGAGGGTGAAAGGTGTATCGCTATGTCATAAAGAGAGTACTTTTTCTAATCCCCACAATACTTGGCGTCACATTTATTATCTTCTTTGTCATGGGGCTTACACCGGGAAACCCAGGTCGGATGATCCTTGGGCCAACGGCGAAGCAAGAGGCCATTGACACGCTCAACCATGACCTGGGCTACGACCTTCCCATTGCGCAACGGTATGTCAATTACTTGAAGGATATCGTTACAGAAGGCGATTTCGGGATGTCGTACTTCAGCGGCCGGCCGGTGTTCGACGAGATTTGGCCGAGATTCCTTGTGACCATCCGGATGTCGCTGCTCATCCTGGTGATATCGGTATGCGTAGGAGTACCAGTGGGAATTTACTCTGCCGTCAAGCAGTATTCCCTCTGGGATACCGTGCCAACCATGATGGCGTTTTTCCTGGCGGCGGTGCCAAGCTTTGTGATAGGAATGGTATTGATGTACTTTTTCGCGCTGAAGATCAACATATTCCCATCCTTTGGCTTGTCTGGTCTGAAGAGCTACATTCTCCCGGTGAGCGCGGTCGCCATTTCAGAAGCGGCTGCATACCTCAGATTTACGAAATCGTCCATGCTTGAGGCGATACGGCAGGACTATGTCCGGACAGCCCGCGGAAAAGGAGTTCCGGAGCGGACAGTTATCTGGAAGCACGCTATGCGAAATGCGCTTCTGCCTGTCATTACATGCGTGGGCATGCGCTTCGGAGTCCTTTTGGCTGGAATGGTGACGACGGAACGACTGTTTTCCATTCCGGGAATAGGCAGCCTTATCGTGGACAGTATCAGTAAAAAGGACGAGCCGGTCATTATTGCAGCCAGCATCTTGATCGCCTCTGCATTTACCATGCTGATGCTTTTGGTCGATATCGCGTATGCTTATGTAGACCCCAGGATACGTGCCAAATATAGCAGATTGGAGCGGTGAATATGAGTGGGATAACCGGACGAGTAAAGGGCGCCGACAGAGGAGAATTCAAAAAGGCAGGGCAATTCCACGAAATCTTCAGACGCCTCCGAAAAGATCGGGGAGCGATGGTCGGACTTGTAATTCTGATCGTACTAATTCTTACCATCATATTTGCGGATGTGATCATCCCCTATCAAGCTGCCATTTCTCAGGATGTCATGAGTAACTTTGAGGCTCCATCAGCGAAGCATCTCATGGGTACGGATATGTATGGACGGGATGTTTTTGCAAGATTCGTACATGGAGCGAGGACTTCCTTGGCCATATCGCTGTTTGCTTCCATGACCTCCTGTATTTTTGGAAGCTTGCTCGGTGCGGCCGCCGGATACTTCGGCGGGAAGGTGGACATGGTGATTATGCGCAGTCTGGATATCTTTATGTCGGTGCCAGACATCCTTTTTACCATGGTCGTAGTGGCGGCGCTGGGTTCCAGCATTCCGGTCCTGATCGTGGCGATGACGCTGGCATACTTTACCAACTATGTCCGCCTGGTGCGTTCTGAGGTCCTGAACCTTTGCGAGCAGGAGTATGTGGAGGCGGCCAGAGCCGGAGGGGCCAGTTCGGCGCGTATCATTTTAAGCCATATTATCCCGAACGCTTTGGGAATCATACTGGTCAACCTCACGCTGAATGTGGCGAGTCTTGTGATTTATCAGTCTTCTCTGAGCTATATCGGACTCAGCCTTCCGCAGCCCACGCCGGAGTGGGGAAGTATGCTCTCTGAGGCCAGAGAGTTCATGCTGAAAGCTCCGCACCTGGTCTTTTTCCCGGCAGCAGCCATTGTTTTGACCGCATTTTCGGTTAACTTGCTGGGTGACGGACTTCGTGATGCGATGGACCCCAGACTGAAGAATTAGTACATGCGAATTTCAGAAGACTACATTACAAAATTTGTTAAGGAGCGCTTAATATGAAGGAGGATGTCATTCTTGCGGTAAAGGATTTAAGCGTGATTTACCAAACGGATCTTGAAACGGTTTATGCGGTGAACGGAGTTTCGTTTACACTGGGACGAGGAGAAAGCCTCGGACTGGTCGGCGAGACGGGAGCCGGGAAGACTACGCTGGCACTTTCCATAATGCAGCTGCTTCCGGAGCGGACGGGAAAAGTGACCGGGGGAGAGATCTGGTTTGAAGGAGAAGAGCTGACGTCCCTTTCCGAACAGAAAATGCGCACGATACGCGGAAATAAGGTCGCCATGATTTTTCAGGATCCGATGACTTCCTTGAACCCCGTTCTGACGGTAGGCGAGCAGATTGCAGAAGCGCTGCTGGTGCATAATGAAGCCGGCTGGACAAAGGAAAAGATCGACCAGCACGTAGACGAAACGCTAAATATGGTAGGGATTCCGCCGGCCCGGAAAAATGAGTATCCGCATCAATTCTCCGGAGGAATGAAGCAGCGGGTGGTGATCGCGATGGCGTTGTCCTGTGAGCCGGATCTGCTTATTGCAGATGAGCCGACGACGGCGCTGGATGTGACGATCCAGGCTCAGGTCCTGCTTATGATACGAGAGCTGAGAGACCGGCTGGGGACGTCTATGATCATGATCACGCATGACCTGGGCATTGTGGCGCAAACCTGCGATAACGTGGCGGTGATGTATGCGGGCGAAATCATTGAGATCGGTACGGCAGAAGACATTTTCAACGGGAAAAACCATCATCCCTATACAGAAGGGCTTTTTGGGTCAATTCCTCGTCTGAACACAAGAGTCAAACGCCTGACCCCGATCGACGGCCTGATGCCTGATCCGACGGTGTGCGAACCGGGCTGCAAATTTGCGCCCCGCTGCTCAAAATGCATGGACATTTGCCGGGAGAAGAGTCCGGAGGTCCATTATGAGGGTACACACGCAATTCGTTGCCATTTGTTTCAACAGACCGGACAGATAGGAGAGTAGTGCCAATGGAAGTAAATACACCCTTGATTGAAGCAAAAGCATTAAAAAAGTATTTCAAATTGGGGGAAAACCGCTATTTGCATGCTGTTGACAATATCAACCTGCAGATCTATAAAGGCACTACGGTGGGAATTGTAGGAGAGTCAGGATGTGGAAAAAGCACATTTGGGCGTACGCTTCTGCGTCTGACCGAACCGACCAGCGGAGAGATCCTCTATTGCGGAGAGAACATCCTGACGTTTGGGCGGCAGAAGATGAAGCAGATGCGCAAAAATATGCAGATCATCTTTCAAGACCCGTATGCCAGTGTAGATCCTAGAAAATCCGTGGTTGAGATTATTGCCGAATATATGCTGATCCACCACAGCTATCCTACCCGGCGGGAGATCTTTAACCGGGCAGCGCAGCTGATGGATATTGTGGGCTTGGCCAGACGAACTGCGAATTCTTATCCCCACGAATTGGACGGCGGCAGACGGCAGAGAATCGGCATCGCGCGGGCCTTATCCCTGAATCCGCAGTTTATTGTGTGCGATGAACCGGTTTCGGCGCTCGATGTTTCTATTCAGGCACAGATCCTGAATCTGTTGATGGATCTTCAGAGCGAGATGGATCTCACCTATATGTTTGTTACCCACGATCTGAGTGTAGTGAGACACATTTCGGATCATATCATGGTCATGTATTTAGGTGAGAGTCTGGAGTACGCCGAAGCGGATGAACTGTTCAACTCTCCACTTCATCCCTATACCCGTGCGTTGCTTTCTTCTATCCCCGAACCGGATATTTCCATGCGGAACAAGAAGATCTCCGTGATCAAAGGCGAGGTCGTCAGCCCGATCAACCCCAAGCCGGGCTGCCGATTCGCGCCCCGTTGTGAAAACTGCATGGAAATCTGCACACAATGCTCCCCCGAACTGAAGGAGGTGGCTCCGGGACATCTTGTCGCGTGCCACAAATACGCTTGAGACCATATGAAAATAACAAAAAGCGATGATATGCCGAAAGGAGGGACCCCCTATATGCCGTCACAATATCTGCTTGACGCATATGAACCCCGGAGATATATGAGGTATTTTGAGGAAATCACGAGGATTCCGCATAATACCGAAGACGAAGCACATCTTGCAGCATACATCAGAGAAGTCGCAAAAACCGCAGGGCTGGAGTCGTATCAGGATCCGCACGGGAACGTGTTAGTGCGTATGCCTGCAACGGAGGGATATGAGAACGCCCCGGCAGTCCTCTTTCAGGGACATATGGACATGGTGTGTGTAAAGGACGAAGGCATTGTCCATGACTTTTCCAAGGATGCGCTGGATCTGTATCTCTATCGGGACGCGGACTATGGGGTCACTCTGGCGGCACGGGGAACCAGCCTGGGAGCGGACAACGGAGTCGGTTTGGCCATGATGCTTACGCTGATGACAACGCCGGAGCTGCTGCATCCGCCGCTGGAATTCCTGTTCACCGTGGAGGAAGAGAGCGGACTATGGGGAGCCAGAAAGTTTGACTATACCCAGATCCGGGCGCGGCACATGATCAATATGGACAGCGGTGACGCTGACATGATGTGTGTGTGCAGCACAGGTGCCGTACACAATCGTTTTCACATGACCTACAAAACTGTACCGCACCGAGGCACCGTATACAGCGGGACTATCGGCGGGCTGCTGGGAGGCCATTCCGGCAACGATATTGCCAAGGGACGCGCTAATGCCATTTCACTGCTGGGCGAATTCCTGGAAAAGCTTACAGGATGTGAAAATGCTTGGTTGATAGATGCGGATGTACAAGAAAGCCAGGGCATCCCGGATCAGGCAACAGTCCGGCTCTGTGTGGAGAACGGTGAAGCGGAGACCCAACTGCGTCAACTGGCAGATATGCTGCAGAAAAGCTGGAGAAGTGCATACCGTGCGGCAGGCGAGGACAACATTGCGCTTCGCTTGGAGCAAGTGGAAGAGGAAGCACTTGTACATGATTGTATAAGCTGCGAAGATCTCCGGAAAATTGGAGCACTTTTGCAGGGCATACCGTATGGTGTCATTGAATACGGTGGCAAGAACCAGAGCATTCCGTTTTGCACCGGATGCACATCCAGATTCTGCGTAAAGGAGAATGTCTGCCAGCTGTGGTTCAGTGTACGCTCGCTGTCGGAGGCGCTGAAATGGGATACGGAAAAAAGCGTGAAAGAACTGGCATCACAACTGGGTGCCGATGTTGAGATCCTGGATCAGTATCCGGGATGGCCGTACCGGACGGATTCTCCCATGCAAGAGCTATGCAAGAAGCTCTTCCAGGAGATGTATGGCGAGGAAATTAAAATTGAATATGGACAGGGCGGATGTGAGCCGGGAATTATAATTGATAAGCTCCCGGACATGGACGCTTTGGGGTTAGCCCCCACGTCGAGAGGAGCTCATACCACGAGAGAAAGGTTCTATATTGAGACGGTGGAGCCGACCTATCAGTTGTTTGTAAGGATGCTGCGGCAAATTGCGGAAAACGGCATATAAGGACTTGTATCACGGGCACCACAAAGCCTGCTGATATTTGGATTATCTTCAAAACTTATTATATGAGGAGGGCACTTCAATGATTATCGGAATTCCCAAGGAACTCAAAGACAAAGAGACTCGTGTCGGCTTGATCCCAAAGTGGGTCCAGCAACTGGTAGCACAGGGACACACCGTCTATTTCCAAAAGGATTTGGCATTACCGGCGGGAATTTCAAACGAGGAATATATGGCTGCGGGTGCGCAGATGCTTGATACGATGGCGGAAGTATATGAAAAGTCCGATATGATCGTAAAGTTCAAGGATCTGATGCCCGGAGACCTGGAAATGCCCTTCCGGAAAGGTCAGCTTCTGTTTACCGCGTTCCATATGGCGGAGGGTACGGCGAAGCCGGAGCAGGTAAAACGACTGCGCGAGGCAGGTGTGACCTGCGTTTCCTACGAGGTTACGCGCTTCCCGGATGGCAGCAGAGCACTGACCCGCCCGATGGGTGAAATCGCCGGACGGATGGCACCGATTCTGGGAACACAGTATATTCAGAGACAGTACGGCGGCAGTGGCGTGAGTATCGTCCCGATTACCGGCGTAAAACGCGCACGGGTTGTGATTATTGGCGGCGGCCATGCGGGATTGGCTGCGGCTCAGGTTGCTGAGGGCCTTGGAGCAGAGGTCATTGTCTTTGAAAAGTCGATTGCGCGGTTGGAGTATTTGAGGACGGTTCTTCACCACACTGACCTGCGCTATATGGACAAGAAGGCATTCGCTGAAGAGGTAGCACTGGCCGATATGCTGATCAACTGTATCTACTCCTATCCGGGAATGGAAGTTCCGGTGGTGACACGGGAGATGGTCCGTAGTATGCGGAAAGGCTCTGTGATTGTGGACCTTGAGGGTGAGGGCATTATTGAAACGGCTCAGTACACGACGATCAGCAATCCGTATTTCATTGAGGAAGGGATCGTCCATGTGGGCATTACGAATATCCCGGCAATGGTGCCTGCGGCAGCCAACGAGACTTTCTCAAGGGCGATTTATCCCATGATCGAAGATACGGCAAACTACGGACTGAAGGAAGCGTGCAAAAAGAACTTCGTACTGCGTTCCGGTATCATTATGGTAGACGGAAAGATCACCCAGAAGGAAGTGGCAGACAGTCAGAAAGAGGCGTATATCCCGCTCGATCCGGATACAATGCTTTCCTAAAGAAGCAGGCTGACCTGCAAGGCGCGGGATCCGCAGGATCCTTTGCAATTGCAATTTCGACACCTTAAACATAGGAGAGGATGATAGTTTCATGCGTACTGTGTACGAAGAAATTCACAGGATCGGCATTATTCCGGTAGCAAAGCTGGATAAGCCGGAGGAGGACTCTGTTCTGGTGGCAGAAGCACTCCGGGAGGGCGGAATTCCGTTGATCGAAGTTACTTTTCGGGCAAATGGAGTCGCCACAGCCATAAGAAAAATAAAACAAGAGGTATCAAATTTCACAGTGGGCGCAGGGACAGTCCTGACCATTGAACAAGCTGAGGAAGCAATTGAAGCGGGAGCCGAGTTTATCGTTTCCCCGGGCCTGGACCCGTCTGTTGTGGAATACTGTAACCATCGGAGAATCCCCATCGTGCCTGGATGCGCGACGGCGTCGGACTGCCAAGCTGCTTACAACATGGGGCTGCAAATCGTAAAGTTTTTTCCGGCAAATATCGCGGGCGGGCTGCCGGCACTTCGTGCGCTGCATACGCCATTCCAAAAGCTCCAATTTATTCCTACTGGAGGCATTACCTTAGATAATCTGGAAGAATTCAGCGCAAGTCCATTTGTATTTGCGTGCGGAGGGACATTCCTTGTGTCAGAGGAGCTTATCCGGAGCCATAATTGGGCAGAGATTACGAGAAGAAGCAGACAAGCCGTTGAGCTTGTACTAAAAGGACGAAAACATGGCTAAAATTGTTACTTTTGGAGAGCTGATGCTGAGATTGAGCCCCGTAGGCTACAACAGACTCTTCCAGACTGAATCGCTTGAAGGAAGCTTCGGCGGCGGGGAAGCAAATGTGGCAGTTTCGCTGGCCCAGATGGGGGATGAGGCAGCTTTTGTATCAAAATTCCCGCAGAATATGGTAGGCGAGGCTGCTCTGAGGAAGCTGAAGGCCTATGGGGTAAACACTTCGCATATACTCCGGGGCGGAAAACGCATGGGAATCTATTATATGGAGAAGGGTGCGTCCCAGAGACCCAGTGTTTGTATCTACGACCGGGAGGGATCCTCCTTCCAAACGTCAAAGCCGGAGGAGTATTGCTGGAAAGAGATTATGCAGGGCGCGCAGTGGTTCCACTTTACGGGGATCACACCGGCGCTGGGCAAAGACATGGTTTCCGCCTGCCTCGATGCCTGCAAGGCTGCAAAAGAGGTCGGGGCAACAGTTTCCTGCGATTTAAACTATCGCGGGAAGCTTTGGAGCCGAGAGGATGCCATGGCAGCCATGAGCGAGTTGTGCCAGTATGTGGACGTGTGTATTGGCAACGAGTCGGATGCAGCAGATGTATTCGGGGTGAAACTGAATAACAGCCAGATTGTAAAAGGAAAGCTGGATATGGACGAATACCGGAAGCTTGCAGAGACGCTTATGGATCGCTTTCCGTTCCGAAAGGTTGCAATGACGCTGCGTGAATCGATCTCTGCCTCGGATAACGACTGGTCGGCCATGATTTATGATGGAGAGCAATGCTATTTTTCCACAAAATATCATCTTCACATGGTTGACCGGGTAGGCGGCGGCGATGCATTTGCCGGAGGTCTGATCCATTCGCTTGCAGAGGGAAGATCTCCCAAATATGCGTTGGAATTCGCCGTTGCCGCCTCAGCCTTAAAGCATTCCATCAATGGCGACTTCAACTTGGTCACACCTGCTGAGGTTGAGACGTTGATGAACGGGGACGGTTCGGGCAGGGTACAGAGATAGACGATACCGAAGGCTGTCTCGCTTTCGTGGCAGCACGGTATGTCCGGAGCTGCAGCGACGCCTTGACACGTGCGACCGGATTTCACACAGAGCAGCCACCCGTGAGGCGGTAGCTCTGTGTGAAATTTTTTCCGCCGGTTTTCACAATTTCCGACTGGTAGAATGGGCACATGAAATTCTTAGTGGAAACTTCGAAAACTTTGTGTTATTCTATGTAATTATAGTGAATATGTTTAGCAGGCTGCTCTGCCTGAAGCCGCACAGATAAAAACTGATATGAGGTGATACTTATGCAATCGGACCACCGCTCAACAGAACGAGTTTTGGATATTTTGGAACTGCTCGCATTTCGTGACGCATCGGATGGGCTGACACTGACGGAAATATCCAATTCCCTTCAGTCCCCTAAGAGCAGCATATCACCGATCCTCCACACGATGGCTAAGAAAAAGTACTTGTCGTACAAGCCGGGATCCTCTACTTATACGTTGGGAATCCGCACTTTGGAAATCGGAAACGCCTATATGCGGAAGGAGTCCTTTTTTGAACGTGCGCTGACAGAATTGCAAGAGGTTGTGGACGCATGTAATGAGACCTGCCACTTGGCAGAACTGGATGGATGCAATGTGCTTTACTTGCTTAAAGTGGACGCACCTCAATCGATACGCATGTACTCCGCGCCCGGGAAAATGCTCCCTGCAAATGCTACGGCGCTTGGGAAAGCGCTCTTGTCCGGCTATACAAGGGAGGAATTGAGCGAGATTTTTAAGGATGGCGTAAAAAAAATGACAGACAGGACCATTACGGATCTGGATGAACTATATCAGCAGATCCAGGGGGTAAAGAAGCGCGGGATCGCTTATGAACGTGAGGAAAACTCTGAGTTTATTCAATGTATTGCAACACCCCTGCTAAAGGATGGCGTACCTGTGTTTGCCTTGAGTATTGCAATCCCAACCTTCCGTTATACAGAAGAAAAAGAAAGTCAGGTGACGGAACTGCTCCTGACTGCGCGCGCAAAGCTGGAAGCGCTTCTTTTGACGAGATGAGGACAATGGCTGTCTCTTTTCGCTGGCAGGGAAATGGTTACATTTTGCGCTGTTGGAAACAATAAAAGGGTATCAAAACGAAGAAATAGAGCCACCGGGCGGAGAGCAATGCTCCCGCCCGGTGGCTCTGTAGGTTCTTGGTATATGATGAGGGCCGTCAGGCAGCCTTTTCTGTCCTGTTTCCGCAGATTACAGAAAGAGGTGCAAAAGCGCAGGGAATCCTCCCTACAAATCAATGTCAGGGGTATCGCCGGAAGTGCCTTCGAGCAGCGGGCGTACCTTGCGCAGGAACGTGTCCACCTGCTCCGGGCAGCGACCGATATAGGCCTCTGGCCTCAGCAGAACGGCGAGGTCTTCTGTATGCATGGAAAAAGCCGGCTCTGCCGCCAGTTGCTCCAGAAGGTCGCAGGGCGCGCCTTCCTTCATCCTTGCGGAGGCCGCGTGGGAACAGCGGCGGATCACCTCGTGCAGCTCCTGACGGTTCCCGCCGCGTTTGACGGCCTCCATCAGCAGATTTTCCGTGGCGATGAAGGGGAGGTATTCCCGAACGGCCTTGCCGATGATCGCCTCATTTACAACAAGTCCGTGGGTCACATTCTGGCAGAGACGCAGGATCGCATCGGCGCAGAGGAATCCTTCCGGCATGGAGATGCGGCGGTTGGCGGAGTCATCCAGCGTGCGCTCCAGCCACTGTACGGACGCCGTCATGGAGGCATTTACGGCGTCCGAGATCAGAAAGCGGGACAAGGAACAGATTCGCTCACTGCGCATGGGGTTTCGCTTATACGGCATGGCGGAGGAGCCGATCTGGTTTTCTTCAAAGGGCTCCTCCAGTTGCCGGTCATGCTGCAGCAGGCGAATATCGTTTGCCATCCGATAGGCACTCTGCGCAATAGAAGACAGACAATTCAGGATGCGGCTGTCCACCTTTCGGGGATATGTCTGCCCGCAGACATCAAAACACGCTGCAAATCCGAATTCCGCGCTGATCTGCCGGTTCATTTGGTCGATCTTTTCGGCATCACCATTGAATAGCTCCAGAAAACTGGCCTCGGTACCGGTGGTCCCACAGCAGCCGAGGAATTTCATGTGCGCCAGCACGTACTCCAGTTCCTCCAGATCGGAGAGAAAATCCTGCATCCAGAGTGTCGCCCGTTTGCCCACGGTAACGAGCTGCGCGGGCTGATAGTGGGTATAGCCGAGGGTGGGCAGCGACTTGTATTGCTCCGCAAAGTCCGCAAGATTTTTCAGCACGCCCAGCAGTTCCTTGCGGAGATGGCGCAGACCGTCCCGATAAAGGATCAGATCCCCGTTATCGGTTACATAACAGCTTGTGGCCCCCAAATGGATCACGCCTGCGGCGCCGGGGGCCGCTTTTCCGTAGGCATAGACGTGCGCCATCACATCATGCCGTACCTCCCGCTCCCGTTGTGCGGCGCACGCAAAATCAATGTCATCTATGTGTGCTTCCAGCTCTGCGACCTGCTCTGCCGTAATGGGCAGGCCGAGATCATGCTCCGCCCGGGCCAGCGCGGTCCAGAGCCTTCGCCAGACCTGAATACGCTTTTTCTGGGAGAATAGATACAGCATCTCCTCTGATGCATACCGGGATGACAGGGGCGATTCATATTTTTCGTACATCGTGCTGCCCTTTCTCTGCTTTATTCCGCAGTGACGACCATGCTGCGCGTGGGTTTATCGATATCATGAATTCCTCCCGCTCACCGCGTGATATACGCATCCCGCTCCGGCCCGACAGATATGTAGCCGATGTGACAGCCGATGGCCTTTTCAACATACTCAACATACGCCTGTGCTTGCGAGGGAAGCTTGTCCCATGTGCGGACGCCGGAAATATCACACTTCCAGCCGTCCAGGTACTCCGTCACGGGCTTTGCCGCCTCCAGTAGTGCGGGGAAGGGGAATGCGTCCGTCGCTGTCCCGTTGACGGCATATTTGGTACAGACGGGGATTTTGTCCATATAGCTGAGAACATCCAGCTTGGTCAGCGCGATGACCGTGGCCCCTTGGATCTCTACGCCGTAGCGCGTGGCAACCGCATCAAAGGGACCGACGCGGCGAGGGCGCCCTGTTTTTGCGCCATACTCGGAGCCGGCCTCCCGCAGCCGATCGGCTTCGGGGCCTGACCACTCACAGACAAAAGGCCCTTCGCCCACGCAGGTGGAGTAGGCCTTCACCACACCAACGACCTCATCCAGTCTGGCGGTAGGAAGCCCGGAACCGACAGTCGCGTAAGCCGCCACCGCGTTGGAGGAGGTGGTGTAGGGATAGATACCGTAATCCAGATCCCGCAACGCCCCCAGTTGCGCCTCAAACAGGATGTTTTTTCCGTCCTGCGCGGCCTTGCGCAGCCAACCGCCGGTGTCGCAGATGAACGGCTTCAACTGCTCTCCGTAGGTGCGGAAATAGTCGCACAGCTGCGCCATGGTATAGGGCTTCGCACCGTAAACTCTGGTCAGGGTCAGGTTCTTCCATTCCAGAAGATCCGCCAGATGGCGCGTCAGATGCTCCGGGAAAAAGAGCTCCCCGGCCTGGATCGTCTTTTTTTGATATTTATCCGAATAAAACGGGGCGATCCCTTGTCTGGTGGAGCCGTACCTTTTGTCCTTTAAGCGTGTTTCCTCCAGCTCATCCAGCAGGATATGCCACGGCAGCACCAGCGAGGCGCGGTCGCTGATTTTCAGGTTATCCGGCGTCACGGAGACGCCCTTCGCGGTGATGCTTTTCAGCTCGGTGCAGAGGCTTTCCAGATCCAGCGCAACGCCGCTTCCCAAAACGTTGACGACGTCCGGCCGAAAGATCCCGGAGGGCAGCAGATGCAGCGCAAACTTTCCGTATTCATTGATAACGGTGTGTCCTGCATTTCCGCCGCCTTGATAGCGCACCACCACATCATAGTCCCGCGTGAGCAGATCGACCATGCGGCCCTTCCCCTCATCTCCCCAGTTGATCCCGACAATGGCACAAGTTTTCATGGATTGACCTCCCTGTTCTTGGTTTGCTGCTTTTTTCGTGAAGCCGGTTCGTTGTCCGGCTGTTTTCAGCGGGCGTGCCTATACAGCAGACGCTTTTCCTCAAACTCCTGATCGGTATAGCGGTGCTCCGCGTAGTCCTTCAGGTAATCCACCATGGAGTGGCCCACCGCATCGGAAAACGCGGCCTTTTCCCGGTAGAGGATGTCGTGGGGCAGATAATCTCCCTCAAAGGCATGGCGAAGCAAGTATTTTCTTTTTCCGTACCTGTTCAGCTTCAGCTCCCGGATGCGCTTGACCGCCTCTTTCTGAAACTCCGCCGCCGATGGGGCAAAATCGGTGTATTTATAGCCGAATAGAACACATTGCATTGACCTCCTAAACTGTATCCCTACGCAGCGGGGAAATCGCCGCCCTCGCGGCGCCGCCTGCCTGATGCCGCGGTCACTTGACGCTGAACAGCAGATCGCCGTAGGTGGGGAACGGCCATGCGCTCTCTGCGGTCAGCGTCTCCGCCTCGTCTGCGGCCACCCGCAGCGCTGTCATGCGGGAGAGCATCTCGTCCCGTATGAAATTTGCCCCCTCGGTCACATCGCAGAGGGTCTTGAATTTGGCGATCGCGCCGTCCAGCGCGTCGGCACGCGTGTCGATACTTTCGGTCACTGCCGTCAGCTTTTTGACGAGCTTCGCCTCGTAACCGCAGCCGATCCCGGTGTCCAGCGCCTTCTTGCCGGCGGCATCCCGGGCCACGTCTGCGGCGTAGTGTGCCACAGCGGGCAGGATCTGCTTGCGGGCCATATCGCTCATGGTCTGTGCCTCAATGCACACCGTTTTGCAGTAGTTTTCCAGCATGATCTCGTACCGGGAGCGCAGCTCCGCCTCGGTGTAGACCTTCTGGGCCGTCAGCATCTCGATGTTCTTTGCCTTCAGCAGCTCCGGGATCGCGTCCGGCGTGGTACGCAGGTTGAGCAAGCTCCGCTTCTCTGTGGCTTCCCGGATCCATGTGTCGTCGTAGCCGTTTCCGTTGAAGATGATCCGCTTGTGTGCCTTGATGGTGCGCTTGATCAGCTCGTGCAGGGCGGCGTTGAAGTCCTCCGCCTGCTCCAGCTCGTCCGCATAGAGCTTCAGCGACTGGGCTACCGCGGCGTTGAGCATGATGTTGGCACAGGCGATGGAGTTGGAGGAGCCCAGCATCCGAAATTCAAATTTGTTGCCGGTAAAGGCAAAGGGGGAGGTGCGGTTGCGGTCTGTGGTGTCCCGGATAAAGCGGGGGAGCACATCAACGCCCAGCTTCATCTTTTTCTTTTCCGCGCCGACATAGGAGGAATCCGTCTCGATGGCATCCAGCACGGCGGTCAGCTCATCGCCCAGGAATATGGAGATCACGGCGGGAGGCGCCTCGTTGGCCCCTAACCGATGATCATTTCCGGCTGTTGCAACGGAGGCTCTCAGCAGCCCCTGATAGTCGTCCACCGCCTGAATGACTGCTGCCAGAAACAGCAGGAACTGGGCGTTTTCGTGGGGCGTTTCGCCGGGAGAGAGCAGGTTGACGCCGGTATCGGTGGAGAGGGACCAGTTGTTGTGCTTGCCGCTGCCATTGACCCCGGCAAAGGGCTTTTCGTGGAGCAGGCACACCATGCCGTGCTTGGCGGCCACCCGCTGCATGATCTCCATGGTCAGCTGGTTCTGGTCGGTGGCGCGGTTGGTGGTGGTATAGATGGGGGCAAGCTCGTGCTGGGCAGGCGCTACCTCGTTGTGCTCTGTTTTGGCCAGGATGCCCAGCTTCCACAGCTCGGTGTTCAGCTCCTCCATAAAGGCGGCTACCCGGGGCTTGATGGAGCCGAAATAGTGGTCGTCCAGCTCCTGTCCCTTGGGGGGCTTGGCGCCGAACAGCGTTCTGCCGGTGTAGACCAGATCCCTGCGCTGCTCATACAGCGCCTTGTCGATCAGGAAGTATTCCTGCTCCGGGCCGACAGAGGGCGTCACGTGCTTGACCGCCTCGTTGCCGAACAGCTTCAGCACCCGGAGTGCCTGCCGGTTCAGCGCCTCCATGCTGCGCAGAAGGGGCGTTTTCTTATCCAGCGCCTCTCCGCCGTAGGAGCAGAAGGCTGTGGGGATACAGAGGGTCTTGCCCTTGATGAAGGCGTAGCTGGTGGGATCCCATGCCGTGTAGCCCCGGGCCTCAAAGGTGGCGCGCAGACCGCCGGAGGGGAAGGAGGAGGCGTCCGGTTCCCCGCGGATCAGCTCCTTGCCGGAGAATTCCATGATCACTCTGCCGTCCGGCGCCGGGGTGATAAAGCTGTCGTGCTTTTCCGCCGTGATCCCGGTCAGGGGCTGGAACCAGTGGGTGAAGTGGGTCGCGCCGTTCTCGACTGCCCAGTCCTTCATGGCGGCGGCCACCGCGTTGGCCACAGACGGATCCAGCTTGGTTCCTTTTTGGATGGTATGCTTCAGAGAGTGGTACACCTCTCCGGACAGACGGGCCTTCATCACGCGGCTGTCAAAGACCTTGCTTCCAAATATTTCCGGTACAGTCGTCATAGTAGGTCTTCCTTTCAGAAAAATAAAAAGAGACACCGGCGTCACGGAAGGCTCTGCCTCCGAGACGCCAATGTCTCTCAATATCGCAAAATATACATCCCGCCGCCCGGAAAGTCAACTGTCGATTTGTTGAAAATCCCTTTTTGCCGGGACGCAAATTTTGGTAAATTATAACCTTGTAAAACGGCGGTTTTTCTCGTATTTTAGACAAAGAACGAGGATGTTCTGCGGAGTAAGTACGCTTTTTCCGCAAACAGGCCCCGTTCTTTTTCTTTTTTAGGGGGTGTGGAGATATGAACAAAATCGAAGGACAGATCCGGATCCCATCCGGCTGTGCGATCGCCGCCGTGATCTCCAGAGAAGGTCAGCTTATGACCGGCGAAACGATCATCGAAAGCATGAAGCCCATGCACGACCGCTCCAACGGATTGGGAGGCGGCTTCGCGGCCTATGGGATCTATCCTGAGTACCGGGACTTTTTTGCCCTGCATATGTTTCTGGACGACCGCACCGCCAGAAAAAACTGCGAAGCCTTTCTGCGGGAGACAATGGAGATCGTCCGCGAGGAGCGGATCCCCACCCGGAAGACGCCTGCCATTACGGACGAGCCGCTGATTTGGCGCTTTTTCGTGACGCCGCTGCGCAGCGTGCTGGCCTCCATGCAGATAGACGAGGAGGAGTGCGTGGCCCGCACGGTCATGACGATCAACACGCAGATGAAGGGCGTGTATGTTTTTTCCAGCGGAAAGAATATGGGGGTGTTCAAGGCGGTGGGTTTCCCGGAGGATGTGGGACGCTTCTACCGTCTGGAGGAGTATGCGGCTTATAGCTGGACGGCGCACGGGCGGTATCCCACCAATACGCCGGGCTGGTGGGGCGGCGCACACCCATTCGCGCTGTTGGATCGCTCTATCGTCCACAACGGGGAGATATCCTCCTACGACGCCAACCGCCGCTTCATGGAGATGTTCGGCTATCGGTGTACCTTGCAGACGGATACAGAGGTCATCACCTATATTGCGGATTACCTCCTGCGCAGGCAGGGGCTCTCTCTGGAGGAGCTGTCCGCGGTGATCGCGGCCCCCTTCTGGTCCACCATCGAGACGAAGGGCGAGGCGGAGCAGACAAAGCTTCGCTATCTCCGCACCGTGTTCTCCAGTCTTCTGATCACGGGCCCCTTTTCCATTATCCTGGGCTTTGCGGGTGGCTTGATGGCGCTGAATGACCGGCTGAAGCTGCGCAGTCTGGTGGTGGCGGAGAAGGATGACAAGGTCCTGATCGCCAGCGAGGAGGCTGCGATCCGTGCCATGGAGCCGGACGCGGAAAATCTGTTTGCCCCCGCCGGCGGCGAGCCGGTGATCGTGCGGGTGAAGGAGGGACGGTACTGATGGGGATCGACTATATCTATCCGCAATTTGAGGTCATTCGCCGCGCGGAGCGGTGTACCAACTGCCGTATCTGCGAGAGGCAGTGCGCCAACGGTGTCCACCGGTTCGATGCGGAAAGGAAGACCATGGTCAGTGACGAGAGCAAATGCGTCAACTGCCAGCGATGCGTCTGCTTTTGCCCCACCCATGCGCTGAAGATACAAAGGAGCAGCTGTGCGCTCCGGGAAAACGACAACTGGGACGAGGAGACCGTCAAGGAGCTTTACCGGCAGGCCGGGAGCGGCGGCGTGCTGCTGTCCTCTATGGGAAATCCAAAGCGCTTTCCTGTCTATTGGGACAAGATATTGATCAACGCCTCGCAGGTGACGAATCCGCCCATTGATCCCCTGCGGGAGCCTATGGAGACAAGGGTGTTTCTGGGCAGGAAGCCGGAGCGTATGCGAAGAGAACCGGACGGACGGCTGAACTGCGATCTGCCGCCGCAGCTCCAGCTGTCCATGCCTGTTTTGTTCTCCGCCATGAGCTATGGCTCTATCAGCTACAACGCCCACGCCTGCCTTGCCAGAGCAGCGCGGGAGCTTGGCATCTGCTACAATACCGGCGAGGGCGGGCTCCACGAGGATTTTTATGACTACGGTGAAAACACCATCGTACAGGTCGCCTCCGGACGGTTCGGCGTACATAAGCGGTATCTGAATGCCGACGCGGCCATTGAGATCAAAATGGGGCAGGGCGCAAAGCCCGGTATCGGCGGACACCTGCCGGGGACTAAGATCGTCGGCGACATCTCCCGCACCAGAATGGTGCCGGAGGGGACCGACGCCATCTCTCCCGCACCCCACCACGATATTTACTCCATTGAGGATCTGCGGCAGCTGGTCTATTCCCTGAAGGAGACGACCGCCTACCAAAAGCCGGTTATCGTCAAGGTGGCGGCCGTCCACAACATTGCGGCCATCGCCAGCGGGATCGCCCGCAGCGGCGCGGATATCATCGCCATCGACGGCTTCCGGGGCGGCACCGGCGCAGCCCCTACCCGCATCCGGGATAATGTGGGAATACCCATTGAGCTGGCGCTGGCCGCGGTGGATCAGCGGCTGCGGGAGGAGGGGATACGCAATCATGTGTCCCTGATCGCCGGCGGCAGCATCCGTTCCTCCGCCGATGTGGTCAAGGCCATCGCGCTGGGAGCGGACGCCTGCTACATCGGCACGGCCGCCCTGCTGGCGCTGGGATGCCATCTGTGCAGAAGCTGCCAGACCGGGCTTTGTAACTGGGGGATCACCACCCAGAGACCGGAGCTGGTCAAGCGGCTGGATATTGACGAGGGGAGCCGGCGGCTTGTCAATCTGATGACCGCATGGCGGCATGAGATCAAGGAGATGATGGGCGGCATGGGCATCAACTCCGTGGAGGCGCTGCGGGGAAATCGCTTGATGCTCCGCGGCATCGGCTTGACGGACAGAGAATTGCATATCCTCGGAATTTCTCATGCCGGAGAGTAATTTTAGATAGAAAATCGACGGGAGGCGTGGTATCATGTTTCATATCGATGCGTCACAGCTGGATCATCGCCAGTTGAATGAGCGGATCCAACACAGCTCCGGGACGCTGCTGATCACCGGCTGCCTTGGGCAGAGATTCATCGGCGCCGGGGCGGAGCAGGGGCTTCTGGAGATCGCGGGGACGCCGGGGAACGCGCTGGGCGCCTATCTGGACGGCGCCTGCATCGAGGTGCGCGGCAACGCGCAGGACGCCGTCGGCGATACGATGAACGGCGGACGGATCATCGTCCACGGCAGCATCGGCGATGCGGCGGGATACGCCATGCGTGGCGGCGAGATCTATGTACAGGGGGATGCCGGCTACCGTGCGGGCATCCACATGAAGGCGTACGGCGATAAAGTACCGGCACTGGTCATCGGCGGTACGGCGGGGAGCTTTTTAGGGGAATATCAGGCGGGCGGGATCATCCTTGTTTTGGGGCTGTCCCAAACGGGCCGTCCCATCGTGAGTAATTTCCCCTGTACCGGTATGCACGGAGGAAAGCTCTATCTGCGCTCAGACGGCAGCGGCCTGCGGCTTCCCGGGCAGGTCAAGGCGCGGCCTGCCGGGGCGGATGACCTGACCGAGATCAGCAACTATGTGCAGAACTACTGTGCGTTTTTCGGAGGAGACCGGGACGCCATCATGGACGCACCCTTTACCGTGATCACCCCGGATACAAAGAACCCCTATCGCCAGATGTATGTTTTGAATTAAGAAAAGCAGGTGAGAACATGAAGTACACGCCGGAAGAAGTGATACAATTCGTGCAGGAGGAGGATGTCAAGTTTATCCGCTTGGCCTTCTGCAACGTCTATGGAAAGCAGCACAACGTGGCCATCATGCCAAGTGAGCTCAAGCGCGCCTTCACCTACGGGATCGCCTTTGATGCCTCGGCGGTGGAGGGCTTCGGCGGCGAGATCCGCTCCGATCTGCTGCTTCATCCGGATCCCTCCACCCTGATCCAGCTTCCGTGGCGGCCGGAGCAGGGTAAGGTGGTGCGGATGTTCTGCGACATCTCCTATCCGGACGGCAGACCCTTTGAGCGGGATACCCGGAGCATCCTGAAGCGGGCGGTGGCAGATGCCGACGCCCGGGGCGTTCAGTTCGCGTTTGGCGCGGAGATGGAGTTCTACCTGTTTCGCCTCGATGAATATGGCGAGCCTACCAGCATCCCCTACGACCATGCGGGCTATATGGACATCGCGCCGGACGACAGAGGGGAGACGATCCGCCGGGAGATCTGCCTGATGCTGGAGCGGATGGGGATCCGGCCGGAGAGCTCCCACCATGAGAGCGGCCCGGGTCAGAATGAGATCGATTTCCGGTATTCAGACCCCCTCACGGCTGCCGACAACGCCGTTACCTTCCACGCGGTGGTCCGCACCGTGGCGGCGCAGAACGGGCTTTGCGCCAGCTTTTCCCCCAAGCCCTTGGCCGACTGGGACGGAAACGGGATGCACATCAACGTCTCGGCCAGATGTGACGAGAATGCCCAGCCGCTGCCCGGTGTCATTGCGGGGATCCTGGAGAATATCCGGGATATGACGCTGTTTATGAATCCATGCGAGGAGTCCTACCATCGCCTTGGCCACGACAAAGCGCCCCTCTATGTGACATGGTCTGCGGAAAACCGCTCCCAGCTGATCCGCATCCCGGCGGCGGTGGGCGAATACCGCCGGGCCGAGCTGCGCTCTGCCGATCCGATGACCAATCCGTACATCGCCTATGCGCTCATGATCTACGCCGGACTGCATGGGCTTGCACATGACCTGCAGCTCTGCCCGGCGTCGGACTTCAATGTCTATACCGCGCCTGCGGAGGTGCTGGATGGACTGAAAAAGCTGCCCGGCTCACTGGCAGAGGCTGCCGCGCTGGCAGAGGCAAGCGCATTTATCCGCAAGCATCTCCCAGAAGCTGTAATCTCCGCCTATTGCCATCAGTGAGTGACCTGCCGGAAGCAGGTGAAAGGAGGGGAGAACATGGTCTTTCAGGAACGGACATACAGTGTTCTGATCGTCACCGCCTCGGACAGCTTTACCACGAAGATCATGCCACTGCTCCCCGTGACGGATTACTGGCCGGTGACGACGGTACACAGTGTCGGAGAGGCGCGCCGCAGGATCGCGGAGGCGGCATTTGATATTGTGCTGATCAACGCGCCGCTGCCGGATGACTTCGGGATGCGGCTGGCGGTAGACATCTGCACCGGAAGCGGCGCCGGAGTCCTGCTGCTGGTGCGGAACGATCAGTTCGACGATATCTACGCAAGAGTTGTCGGGTACGGCGTGCTGACCCTGTCCAAGCCCACCGGTATGCAGATGGTGGCGCAAAACCTGCGGATCCTCTGCGCCACCCGCGAACGGATGCGGCAGATGGAGGCAAAGCAGGCCACGGTGGAGGAGCGGATCGAGGAGATCCGGCTGGTCAACCGGGCCAAATGGCTGTTGATCGAGTGCCTTGGCATGACAGAGCCGGAGGCCCACCGCTATATCGAAAAGCAGTCCATGGATCAGCGCATATCCAAGCGGGAGGTGGCGGAATCCGTGATCAAGACGTATAAATAGCACAAGCCTTCCGCATACAGGGATGCTCTGAATCATAAAAACACCGCTTGACAAAGCGCCGCAGGCCGCAGTAAAATACCAACTGTTGAACAAGGACGTTCATCAGGGGACTTTTGCCCCCTGATGGGCGTCTTTTCTTTTTTTTTGAATTTTGCATGGGAGGGCGACACATGACAAAGTATATTTTTGTGACGGGCGGCGTTGTTTCCGGACTGGGAAAGGGCATCACGGCGGCTTCCTTGGGGCGGCTGCTGAAGGCGCGGGGACTGAAGGTGGCGGCGCAGAAGCTGGATCCTTACATCAATGTAGACCCCGGCACCATGAGCCCCTATCAGCATGGCGAGGTCTATGTGACCGAGGACGGGGCGGAGACGGATCTGGATCTGGGACATTACGAGCGGTTCATCGACGAGGATCTGAATCAATACTCCAACCTGACCACCGGAAAGGTCTACGCCAATGTTATCGCCAAGGAGCGCCGGGGCGCGTATCTGGGCTCTACCGTGCAGACCATCCCCCACATCACAGATGAGATCAAGCGGTTTATCTACAATGTGGGCAGCAAGGCGGAGGCTGATGTCGTGATCACCGAGATCGGCGGGACCATCGGGGATATTGAGAGCCAGCCCTTTATCGAGGCCATCCGGCAGGTGGGCCGTGAGGTAGGCCCCGGGAATGCCCTGTATATCCATGTCACGCTGGTACCCTATCTAAAGGCGTCCGGCGAGCATAAATCCAAGCCGACCCAGCACTCGGTGAAGGAGCTGCAGGGCTTGGGTATCACGCCGGACATCATCGTTCTGCGCTGTGATGAGCCCATTACCGACCCGGGTATCTTTCGTAAAATCTCAAATTTCTGCAACGTGAAGCCGGATTGCGTCATTGAAAATCTGACCCTGCCCGTTCTCTATGAGGCGCCCCTCTATCTGGAGCAGGCAAACCTGTCTGCGGTGGTGTGCCGTGAGCTGCGGTTGTCCACGCCTGAACCGGACCTGCGCCAGTGGCGGGACATGGTCACCGCCATCAAGAGCCGCAGCAGATCGGTGACCATCGGCCTTGTGGGAAAGTATGTGCAGCTTCACGACGCCTATCTCTCCGTTGCGGAGGCGTTGCACCACGCCGGCTTTGCCCTTGGCGCAAAGGTGGATATCCGATGGATCGACTCGGAAACCATCACGGAGGAGACGCAGGAGGAGCTCCTCTCCCACCTTGACGGGATCCTTGTCCCGGGCGGCTTCGGGAGCCGCGGCATCGAGGGGATGATCCTGGCGGCCCGGTACGCCCGGGAGCATCACGTCCCCTATCTGGGCATCTGCCTTGGTATGCAGATCGCCGTCATCGAATTTGCCCGCCATGTGCTGGGCATTGCCGATGCCGACTCAGGTGAATTTGCCCCGGAATGCCGCCATAAGGTCATCGATTTCATGCCCGGCCAGGGCGAGAATATCGACAAGGGAGGCACTCTCCGACTGGGCAGCTATCCCTGCGTGATCGCCGACGGAACGACCATGGCGCGGTGCTACGGGAGCAAGGAGATCCGGGAGCGTCACCGTCACCGCTATGAGTTCAACAACGACTATCGGGAGCCTATGCAGGCGGCGGGTTTGACCATAAGCGGACTGTCCCCCGATGGAAGGCTGGTGGAGGCCGTGGAGCTGCGCGACAGCCCCTTCTACGTGGGCGTGCAGTATCACCCGGAGTTCAAGAGCCGCCCCAACCGCCCCCACCCGCTGTTTCAGGGCTTTCTTGATGCTGCATTGAAGGGCGATAAGTAATGGGGTGGCGGCGCAACGGAAGTATAGCCGTCATTCTGACCCGAGCTATTCCTCGGTATGCCGCGACCGTGTTTTTCGTTAAACTGCCTGTATTGGATATATCCCTTTGCGCGGGCGAGGCCGCGCAAACCATGGGCAGCTTCATGGCACAGGTGATGTAAGCTGATCTAAAAGAGAGGAGCGGACGGAATATCCGTCCGCTCCTCTTTCACCCTTTCCGCGCAGTTCCGCGTGTGGGTCACGGTGTGGGTCAAGCGTTTATGACGCAAAGGAAGGGCGGACTTCTGACAGAGACAGTCCGAGCCGCTGCGCCCTGTCCCTCTCGTAGGTTACATCAGAATGGACATGACAGTCAAAAGAATCGCCAGAAATGCAAAGCTGATCCCGGAAAACAGGAGAAGAAAACTCTTTCCGCCATTGGGAACACGGCGCGTATATTCCCGAAATGTAATGAGGCTTGCAAGAGAAGCCACCAGCGTCCCTGCACCGCCCACATTGACGCCAACCAGAAGAGCGCGGGCGTTCTGCGTGAAGCGACTGAGCAGAATGGCGGCAGGGACATTGCTGATGATCTGGCAGGTGAGCGCGGAGATCAGCATCGTTCCGTGGGACAAAAGGCGGGCGAACAGCACCCGGACCGATTCCATCCGGGCAAGATTGCCGGAAAAGGTGAAGAAAGCGGCGAAGGTAGCCAGCAGTCCCCAGTCTACGGTCTTCAATGCGTGCCGATCCAGAAACCAGAGTACCAGAACAATGACAGTCAGGCCAAGAACATAGGGTGCCAGCCGCAGCACCATGGCAACGGCTAAACAGAACAGTCCGCCATAGACGGCAGCCTGGCGGGAGTCTACTGTGACCTGCACCTCCGGCACGGAAAGCCGGTCCTTGGGAAATGCCAGGCAACACAAGAGAATGAGAACGGTAGACAGAATGAAGGGCGGCAGCATTGCCGAAAAGAACATCCTTGCGGAAAGATCGTAATAGCTGAAAAGATAAAGATTCTGCGGATTTCCGAAGGGCGTGATCATTCCGCAGAGATTGGCGGCGCAGTTTTGCAGAATGAACAAGAGCGCGGCGTGCTTTTCCTGACCGGTAGAGGAAAGGACAAACCAACCAAGCGGCAGAAATGTCAGCAAGGCGGTATCATTGGTCAGAAGCATAGACCCGAACATGGTGATGACCACCAGTGCTGTACAAACGCCCCGAACCGTGGAAAAGGTGTGCACCATCCGCTGCGAAAGAGCGGAAAAGATCTGCAGGTTTCGCAGAGCACCTACCACCGCCAAAACACTAAACAGACAGGAAAGCGTTTTGAGGTCGTAATAGCCTAAGTAGTCCCTGTCGGGAGGGACAAAGAACGCCGTTGCAGCCGCAGCCAGCAGTGAAATGGCCAGCATAGCATTAGTACGGCACCAGCATTGAATCTTGCGCATAAAAAAATCCCTTTCGCGTGAATATTTCCGTGAAGAAGATAACACATTTCGGGATGATTTACAATGAAGTTCTATTAACCCGGAGGACACCAAGCGGCAACGCAAATCAGCGCATATTTTGCGCTGCTGGAAACAATAAAAAGATCATTTCAAAAACGGTAGCTTTCCGCGCAAAGTTGTGGTATTTGTGTTAGCTGCCAGGAAGGGAGTTGATTTAATGGCCAAGAAACGCGCCAACGGCGAAGGCAATATCAAGACCTACCTCGACGCCGCGGATAAGAGGGGACTGCTGCCCATGTTTTATCTGGAACTGGTCAGCGGACTACGCAAGGGGGAGATTACGGCGCTTCTCTGGAGTGACCTCGACATCCGAAACAAAACCATCTCTGTCAGCAAGCAGTACGTCAAGAACCCCAATGGGGAGTTGACACTCTCGCGCCCCAAAACGGAGACATCGGTCAGAAAGGTCAGTATTCCACAGGAGGCTGTTGACCTGCTGGTTGCCGAACACAAGAAGCATCCCGACAACCCGTATATGTTCCCGTCGCCCGTCACAGGGGAGATGTATTACCCCGATTCCATTGTGAACCAGCATAAGAAAATTCTGAAAGACGCAGGACTGCCGCACATCAGATTTCATGATCTCCGACACACATTTGCCACGTTAGCCCTGCAAAACGGCGTGGACGTCAAAACCGTCAGCAGCATGCTGGGCCACTACGATGCGGGCTTCACTCTCCGCACCTACACCCACGCAACAAGGCAGAAGCAGGACGAAGCCGCACAAACGATGGGCAACTTCATGGCGCAGGTCATGTAAGCAGAAAAAAGGCGCAAAAATACCGGAGAGAAGGCAAAGCCTCCTCTCCGGTGCTCTTTAAGTCTTTCTACGCATTTCCGCGTGTGGGTCACGGTGTGGGTCAGGCGGTTGACCCGCATTTTGCCCCACACCTGAAAGTGCGTTTTTACAACAAAAAAGCACCGAAAACCGAAGTTTTCGATGCTTTTTGGAGCTGCTGGGCGGATTCGAACCGCCGACCTCATCCTTACCAAGGATGCGCTCTACCTACTGAGCTACAGCAGCATATTGGCGACCAAGAAGGGGCTCGAACCCTCGACCTCCAGCGTGACAGGCTGGCGTTCTAACCAACTGAACTACTTGGCCATCTACGCTTTCGTCTTGAAACTCAAGCTTGCTTATTATAGCAAGAACCTCCCTGAATGTCAACACCCTTTTTACATTTTTCGTAAAAGATGGCGAGGAGATTTCTTGCACACCTGAGATAGTACCGCTGCGAAAGCGGATTGTCAAGCACTCTTTTTTGTGATACAATACAATTTCAAGCCAAAAGGGGAGGTGCCGCTATGGAGATCGGACACGTCACTGTCAACGGAAAACTGTATCTGGCGCCGATGGCGGGCGTCACGGACATGGCCTTCCGCCAGATCTGCCGGGAGCTGGGCGCCGACATGAGCTGCACCGAGCTGGTCAGCGCCAAGGCGCTTTGCTATCAGGACAAGAAGAGCCGCGGACTTTTGAAGTTGGCGGACAACGAGCGTCCCGCCGCCGCCCAGATCTTCGGCAGCGACGTCCAGTGCATGGCGGAGGCCGCCCAGATCGCGGCGGAGGTGTCCGGCGCGGCGTTCATCGACATCAATATGGGGTGTCCGGTGGGCAAGGTGGTGGCCAACGGCGACGGCTCGGCGCTGATGAAGGACCCGGAGAAGGCCGCCCGCATTGCGGAGGAGGTGGTGAAGGCCAGCCCCGTGCCGGTGACGGTGAAAATGCGCCGTGGCTGGGACAAGGGCAGCATCAACGCCGTGGAGCTGGCGAAAATGCTGGAGCAGGTGGGGGTCAGTGCCATCGCTGTCCATGGCCGCACCCGCACCCAGATGTACGCCGGCCAGGCGGACTGGACGACCATCCGGGAGGTAAAGCAGGCGGTGGGCGTCCCCGTCATCGCCAACGGCGACATATTTACGCCGGAGGACGCCGTCCGGATTCTGGCGTTCACCGGCGCGGACATGGCCATGATCGGACGGGGCTGCTTCGGCAATCCGTGGCTGTTCCAACAGGCGCAGGCCGCGCTGGCGGGTCGGCCCATCCCGCCGCTGCCGCCGCTGGCGGAGCGCTGGGCCACGGCGGTGCGTCAGGTGGAGCTGTCCGTCGCCGATAAGGGGGAGCATATCGCCGTGCTGGAAGCCCGCAAGCAGCTTTGCTGGTATCTCAAGGGCGTCAGCCACGCCAATTATTATAAGGAGCAGATCGTCCGCATGGACACGCTGGAGGATGTGTACCGGGTGTCGGCGGGAGTGCAGAGGGATTTGCGATGAGGGATGAAAGAGAACTGATCCGCCGCGCCGGACAGGGCGACCAGGAGGCGTTCCGCCAACTGGTGGAGACGTATCAGGCGCCGGCGTACCGTCTGGCGCTGCGGATGTGCGGCGGCGATGCGGCGCTGGCGGAGGATGCGGCGCAGGAGGCGTTTCTGGCCGCATGGCGGGGCCTGCCCCGCTTCCGGGGGGACAGCCGCTTCTCCACGTGGCTCTACCGCCTGACCACCAACGCCGCCATCGACTGTCTGCGCCGGGAAAAGCGGCATCGGGACGCCGACGATCTGGACGGCGTGGAGCTTCCCGACGGCGGCGACACGCCGCAGGAGGCGGCGGAGCGCACCGAGACGCAGACGGCCGTCCGGTCGGCGCTGTCGGCGTTGTCGGATGAGCATCGGCAGGTGCTGCTGCTGCGGTATATGCAGGAGATGGATTACGGGGAGATCGCCGTGGCGCTGGACATCAGCGAGGGGACGGTGAAATCCCGTATCAACCGGGCCAAGGCGCGCTTGAAAGAGCTTTTATCCGGCGGAGGGAACCTTTCTGCCGTTATCTCCGTCAAAACGGCAGGAGAGGAGGGACAGAAATGACCCCGATGTTTGATGAAATGGATAAGGTGCTGCGCGAGGCGCTGGCATCGGAGGCATTGCCCTCCGACGGCTTTACAGACCGCGTGATGGCGCGTGTGGCCGAGACGCCCCAGCAGAGGAAAGCGCCTCCCGCCGCCCGCAAATGGCTGGTGACGGCGGCGGCCTGTCTGGTGGTAGCGGCGGCGCTGATCCCGCTGCTGTACAGCGGCGGCCTGCACAAGGGCAACAATATGCAGGCGGTGTTCAGCGACAGCGCCGTTCCGGGCAACGATACGGCACCCGCGGCCGCGGATGAAAACAGCGCAGAGCGACTCGCCCCTGATAATGCGATGGATGGGGCTATGCCGTTTGACCGCGAGGCACAGCAGGAGTCCGATGCGGGCAAGGACATTACCGGCGGGTGTCCCGATGGAGAGAACCTGTACACGGCCGCGCCTGCCCAGACCATGGACGCGGCGCTGGCGCACGCCGCCGAGGCGCTGGAGCAGCAGGGCTTTGTCCTGACCGTCGCCGCCCGCGAGGGCAGCGCCGTGCAGGTGCTTTTGACTGACGCGGCAGGCGACATCGGAGATCCCGCCGTGCTGGACGCCGCCATGGAGGCGGAGGGCTTTACCGCCGCCGATAACAACTGGTACACCTATGAGGAGGATACAAATTCGTGAAGCTGCATACCCGTCAACTGACCTGCGCCGCCATTGTGGGCGCAGCCTACGCCGTGCTGAGCATTTTCGGCTCCGTATTCGGCATTACCTACGGCCCTATCCAGTGCCGTTTTTCCGAGGCGCTGTGCGTCCTGCCCTTCCTGATGCCGGAGACGGCGTGGGGTCTGGGCGTGGGCTGCCTCATCGCCAACCTGCTCAGCCCCTACGGTATATTGGATATCGTGGTGGGCTCCGCCGCCACGCTGCTGGCCGCCCTGCTCACCGCCCGGTGCAAGAAGAAGTGGCTGGCGCCGCTGCCGCCGGTGGCGGCCAACATGGTGCTGGTGGGACTGGTGCTGGCCTATGAGCAGGCCGGTACCTCCGCCGCCTTCTGGCCCACCTACGCCTTCAACGCCCTGACGGTGGGCGCCGGGGAGATCGTGGCGTGCTACGGGCTGGGTATGCTGCTTCTGTGGCGGTTGGAAAAGAGCAAAGCGCTGCAAAACTACCTGCAAAACCGCTGAAAGAGGGAAAAAACCGAAAAAATATCGGGAAAACCTCTTGACTCATTTGAAAATTCCGGTATAATAAATAGGCTCGCGTATTGCGGGCATATCCTTGCTCTCATCGAGAATGAGGGCCATTTGTCCAAAAGGAGGTGCAAAAAGTATGGCTAAGATTTCCGCCAACTACGAGGTCGTCTACATCATCGACCCTGCACAGGGTGAGGAGGCTATTGCCGCTACCGTGGCAAAGTTCCAGACGCTGGCAGAGCAGAACAACGCGATCAACGTAGTGGTCGATGAGTGGGGCAAGCGTCGTCTCGCCTACGCCATCGACTACAAGACCGAGGGCTACTATGTGCTGATGAGCTTCACCAGCGGCCCCGAGTTCCCCAAGGAGCTGGATCGTATCCTCGGCATTACCGAAGGTATCATGCGTTCCATGATCGTCTGCAAGGGCGAGTAAGGGAGAACAGCAATGCTGAACAAGATCTTCATCATGGGTCGTCTGACCCGTGACCCGGAGCTGCGCAGAACGCAGTCCGGTACCGCTGTCACCAGCTTCACGCTGGCTGTGGACCGTGATTTCAAGTCCCAGTCCGGCGAGAAGGAGACGGATTTCATCGACGTGGTCGCCTGGCGCTCCACCGCCGAGTTTGCCGCCAAGTACTTCACCAAGGGCCGTATGGCCATTGTGGAGGGCCGGCTCCAGATCCGTCCGTGGACTGACAAGGAGGGCAACTCCCGCCGCAGCGCGGAGGTGGTTGCCGACAACATCTATTTCGGCGATTCCAAGCGGGACAGCGCAGGCGACATGGGCGGTTATTCCGCACCGGCCTACACCGCGCCCGCCGGCGGGTACAGCGCCCCTGTGGGCGGCCCCTCCGGCTTTGCCGAGATCGATGAGGAGGACGGCGACCTGCCGTTCTGATGTGCCGACGGCACATGAAACTTTATAAAGGAGGATACTTCCATGGCTATGGAACGCGAAAATAGACCCGCACGCGGCGCCGGCAAGCGTCGCAAGAAGGTTTGCCAGTTCTGCGTGGACAAGTGCGAGTGCATCGATTACAAGGACGCTGCCAAGCTGCGCCGCTTCATCTCCGAGCGCTCCAAGATCCTGCCCCGCCGCACCACCGGCACCTGCGCCATGCATCAGCGTCAGCTGACCGAGGCCATCAAGCGCGCTCGTCAGATCGCTCTGCTGCCCTTCGTGACCGAGTAATTGGGAAAAAAATAAGACCTGCCTGTCGGCAGGTCTTATTTTTTTACCCTGACAACCTGAAGTTGCGTGAAGCTTCCGTAAAGCTGTGCCGTGACAACTCGAAGTTGCTGGACTTTGCGCCGCCGCACCTGCTATACTGTACCCAACAACAAAGAGGGAGGTGCGCCTATGGGGTTTTATGACGCCATCGATCGCCGCGGCGCAGGCCGCAGCCGGGGAAGGTCTTTGCACGCATGGGTGCTGTTGGCGGCGGCCGTTCTTGTCATGGGCGTCGCTCTGATCGTCTGGGCCTGCAGCAGCCAGCACCAATACCGCACCATCGTCTCCGCACTGGCCGACGCCACCCGCAGCGCCCGGCAGACCGGGGCGTTCACCGTCACCGTGGACGGCGAGACCGCACCTGCCACCGCCGACAAGCTCAGCGACCTGCTGCGCCTCCTTACCGCAATGGGGCCGGGACGCATGGGGCCGGCGCCCGCCAGCCCGCCGCGCATCACCATTGACTACGGTGACGGCACGGTGCTGGAGATCTGGGAGGTGACGCTGGTGAATCCCTCCAACGACTGGACGGAGGGCCCCTACCTCCGCTGCACGTTCCCCGGTGGGCGGCGCTTCGGCTACGACACCGACCGGATCCCGATGTCCACGCTCCTCCGCTTGCTCGCATAGGCGCGCAGAATAAATCAAAACCTCCGGTATTAGCCGGAGGTTTTGTTTTTGCAGCCAAAAGAAGTCCCGTCCGATGGACGGGACTTCTCTGGTATATCCGAAAATGCGGAGGGGAAAGCCTTACTTGGCGGCCAGCTTGGCGGCGCGCTTCTTGCCGTACACGCAGCAACCCACCACATAGGCGGCGGCGCACACCACACCGATGATGTAGGCCGGCGTCCAGGGGATGTTGAAGCCGATGTGGGCGTTGGCGATGTAGGTCACGCAGATGAAGGTGTAGAAGCAGCCGGGGATCATGGGGACCCAAGCCCACTTACCCTTGCCGTTCTCGAACATCCACGCGGTGATGCACAGGAAGGCAAACAGGGACAGAGTCTGGTTGGCCCATGCGAAGTAACGCCACAGAATGTTGAAGCCGTCGGCATTGGTCTTGGCGAACACGAGGATGGCGATGACCAGCGCGAAGACAGGCACAGCCAGCTTGATGCGCTTGCCGTTGGTGGACTGGTCGATGTGCAGCGTCTCGGACAGGCTCAGACGCAGGGCACGCAGTGCCGTATCACCAGAGGTGATGGGCAGCACGATAACGCCGATCAGGGCGATGATGCCGCCGACATTGCCCAGCAGGTACTTGCAGACGACGCCCACGGTGCCGGTAGCCAGCGCAGCCTTGGGTTCCTGCAGAGCCAGATTGTACACGCCCATAGCGCCGGCAGCCCAGACCATGGCGATGAAGCCCTCCAGCACCATCATGTTGTAGAAGGTGTTGCGGCCCTGACGCTCGCTCTTCATGGTGCGGGAGATGATAGCGGTCTGGGTGGAGTGGAAGCCGGACAGAATGCCGCAGGCCACGGTCACGAAGAAGATGGGCAGGAAGTGACCGTTGGCGAAGTAGTCCGCGTAGGTGAAGGTACCCACGGTGCCGTCAGCACCGGTGAGGCTCAGCACGGGAGCAGCCCAGCTGTCCCAGATGTTCATCAGGGGCATACCGGTGACGAAGATGCCGATGAAGATACCGATGGCGGAGAACAGCAGGATACCGCCGAAGATGGGGTAGATCTTGCCGATGATGGCGTCGATGGGGAACACGGTGGCGATCAGGTAGTACAGGAAGATGACACCGTAGATGATCCAGGTGGTGGGGTCGGTGGCCTTGCCGCTGAAGCCAAAGACCTGCGTGGCAGCGATGTCGCCGGGGGTGTAGATGAACACAGCGCCCACCAGCAGCAGCAGTACGCACACGAACACGTTGTAGAACTTATAGATACCCTTGGTGGAGTAGCGGCGGATCATCTCAGGCATCTGGGTGCCGCCGTCGCGCAGGCAGATCATGCCGGAGAAATAGTCGTGCATGGCGCCGCCGATGACGTTGCCGATGGGGATGGTCAAAAACGCGATGGGCCCAAACAGGATGCCCTGGATCGGCCCGAGGATGGGGCCGGTGCCAGCGATGTTCAGCAGGTTAATGAGGCTGTTCTTCCAGCCGCGCATGGGGACGAAGTCAACGCCATCCTCCTTGGTGTATGCGGGGGTCTTGCGGTCATCCGGCCCGAAAACTTTTTCGCAGAAGCGGCCGTACAGGGCCGCGCCGCCCAGCAGGATGACGAGTCCGATGATAAATGTTGCCACAGAAAACACTCTCCTTTGTACTCATTTTTTCGACTTGCGGCGTGTCGAAATTTGTTGCTCTTAACGATTTTAAATAGTAACACGATATTCGTAAAATTGGTGCTAATGAAACGACATTTGGATACAGAAGTTGCTAATGTATGTGGGTGGTATGTTAATGATCGCCATTTATTGTCGAACTTTTTTTGATTGGGCCGAAAACGTTTCCAGCGGCGGAAGGAGGCGGTACGGCGGGACACTTGCGGCGGACACAAAAAAGCGGGGTCTGCATACGCAGACCCCGCGCTCTGTTTTTTTACTCTGTCATGATCCGCAGGATGACGCGGTCCGTCTCCCGCATACCCTCTGCGGCCAGCACGCCCACATGGCGGATGGTGTCCTCCACATCGGTACCCAGAATGCCGTCGCCGGGACGGAAGTTGTCGCCGCCGCAGTACATATCGTATCCCAGCAGGCCGCAGCTCACGCCCATGGCGATCTTGGCGGCGCAGCTGGCCTTGGCGCCGTCGCAGATGCAGCCGGAGATCATGGACACCGCGTTTTCCAGCGTGTGGCTGATGCCCTCGTAGTCCGCGCCCCGCAGCCATGCGATGCCGCAGCCCGCGCCCACACCGGCGGACACCGCGCCGCAGTAGGCGCTGAGGCGGCCGATGCCGGTTTTCTGGTGGATGGTGATGAGGTCGCTGAGGCACACGGCCCGCAGGATCTTCTCCTCGTCCGCCCCCATGAGCTGACCGTACCGCCAGACGGGTACGGAGGCGGTGATGCCCTGGTTGCCGGAGCCGGATACGATGACCACCGGCATCTCACAGCCGTTCATGCGGGCGTCGGAGCCGGCGGCGGCCCACGCCTGTGCCTGCGTCGCCCAATCCTCCGAGCGCCGTAGCAGGGCGGAGCCGATGTTGGAGCCCCAGCTGTTCCGGAGACCCTCGGCGGCAATGGCGGTGTTCTTTTCAATTTGCCGTCCCACCGTGGGCAGGATGGCTTCTATGGGTACAGTTTCAGCGAATGTGATGATGTCTTTGACGTTCAGCACGGACTTGTCCTGCAAATGGTCCTCGGCGTTGCCGGTCACCGGCAGCTCCCGCAGGATCTGTCCGTCCTTCTCCATGTAGATGATATTGGTGTGGTTGTTGGCCACACGGACGCAGGCGCGGTGCTCGCCCAGCCAGCCTGTCAGCTTGATATCCAGCATACAGGGGGTCTCCGGGCAGGTCACTTGGATGGGCGTGCTGTCCAGATAGCCCTGAATGGCCGCCGTATCCTCCTCCGTCACGTTGGCGATGACCTGAAGCTCCGCGTCGGCGTCACCGGCCACTATGCCCACGGCGATGGCGGCGTCGATTCCCCGGCGTCCCGCTGTGTTGGGGACTACCACGGATTTCACGTTCTTCAGGATGTTTCCGCTGACCTCAGCCAGCACTTTTTCCGGTTTTCCGCCCAACACCTCGCGCAGTTTTGCGGCACAGTACGCGACGGCGATGGGCTCTGTACACCCTGTGGCCAGCAGGAGCTCTTCCTGCAGGATCGCCGTATAGGCGGCGATCTTGGAGTCGTTCAACATCACACATTCTCCTTTGTTCACTTGTTATTTTATCGGGCCGATGGCCGGATATTTCGGTTCTGACCGATTCTGCGGCTTACAGGCTGGGCAGATCGTCCTCCTGATGCACCCAGTCGCTGACATCCACCACCTGATAGTCCGTCTTGGTCTGGCGGATGATGACCCGGCTGATGCCGGCATTGATGACCTGCCGGCGGCACATGGCGCAGCTGGTGGCGTCTCCCAGCAGCTCGCCGTTCTGGGCGTCCTTACCCACCAGATACAGGGTACTGCCCACCATATCCCGGCGGCTGGCGGAGATGATGGCGTTGGCCTCGGCGTGGACGCTGCGGCACAGCTCGTACCGCTGGCCGCGGGGGACCTGCATGGCCTCCCGTGTGCAGAAGCCCATGTCCACGCAGTTCTTCCGGCCGCGGGGCGCGCCGTTGTAGCCGGTGGAGATGATCTCGTCGTTCTTGACGATGATGGCGCCGTAGACCCTGCGCAGGCAGGTGGCCCGCTCCAGCACCGTCTCGGCGATGTCCAGATAATAGTTCTCCTTGCTGATACGTTCCATGTCAGACGCCTCCTTGTTTTTGTATTACGAACATTATAGTACAGAATAGCCGGAATTGGCAAGAAACGCTTTGCCCGGCACACGCCGCGAACTGCACAAAATTTCGCAGCGCGATTTGCCATATCCCACAGAAAAACCGGGGGTGTGTCCTTACAACAAGGACACACTCCCGGCTTTTCTTTTCTGCGGGCAGCGGACAGACCCTCAGGCGTTTTTGAAGACGGTCTCCGGCGCGGTGATGACCACCCGGGTGTTATCGGCCACGGAGCCGGTGAGGAAGGCGTTGCCGCCCACCACGGAGTGGGCGCCGATGGATGTTTTGCCGCCGAGGATGGACGCGCCGGAGTAGATGGTCACATAGTCGCCCACGGTGGGGTGGCGCTTGCCCGGCAGACTGGCGTGACCCGCCCGGGGCGACAGCGCGCCCAGCGTCACGCCCTGATACAGCTTGACGTGGCTGCCGATGACCGTCGTCTCGCCGATGACGATGCCGGTGCCGTGGTCGATGAAGAACCACGGGCCGATCTGGGCGCCGGGGTGGATGTCGATACCGGTGCGGCTGTGGGCGTACTCCGTCATGATGCGGGGGATCATGGGAACCTGCCGCAGGTACAGCTCGTGGGCGACGCGGTAGACGAAGATGGCGAACAGGCCGGGGTAGGCGAAGACGATCTCCTCCCGGTTGGCGGCGGCGGGGTCACCGTCAAACGTGGCCTCGATGTCCGTCAGCAGCACCTGCTGGATGTGGGGCAGCTCCGCCACGACAGCCTGTGCGATCTGGGAGGCCTGCACCGCCTCGCTCTCCGGCAGCGCCAGCGCGATCTGGGCGGTCAGCGCCGTCTCGATGCGCTCCAGCAGCAGCGCGGCGTAGTTCTCCGCCGACAGCGCCATTAGCTGGGGATCGCCGAAATAGGCGGGGAAGAACAGCCGCCGCAGCTCCCGGATCAGCGCGATGATGGCGCCGCGGTCCGGCAGACGCAGCTTATTTCCGTACATGGGGATGGATGCACTCTCCATAGTCGCGGCCATGGCGCGTGCGATATCGGCGGTATTTATCATGCTTGATTCCTCCTGACAATAGAAAAACGGTGGGAGATGTCACACATCTCCCACCGTTTCCAAAAGAATACAGAGTGACCGCAGAAAGCTCCGCGTTATCCGGCAGAATATGTATGACCCAAATGAGCGCAGCAGACCATGTCCGCACAGGCGGCGGACAGACAACAGGTACAGTTGGTCTGCATACGGACGATCATACATTTCTCCTTTTCGCGCAGGCTTTCCGCGCTTTGCTCCATTATATGTGACGTCCGGCAGCGTGTCTATGTGCAGTGTGAACAAAATGCGCGGCGGGAAAACGGGGCGATGCTGTCATAGCTCACCATTGACTTTTGCGTTTTAAAGTTCTAAAATCGCATCATATAAAACGCAGTCGGTTTGATACTGGCGGAGAGGAGACAGCAATGGTCCGTCACATGATGCGTCAGGATATGCGCCGCAGCGACATGATTCAGGATCATGCCGCCGTCTCCTATTATGCCGGTAACCGCTCCTATTTTGGGGGCTTCTTTTGGTACGCTTATTTTGGCGGAAGGGATAGATACCGGCTGACATGACATACGCGAATCGACCTCCTCACAAGAGTCGATCAGCGGCTTCGTCGTTCAGACGGGGCCGCTTTTCTTTTATAGAAAGACCAGACAAAAAACCGAAAATCACAAAAGGTAAAGGAGAATAACAAAATGAACGCGATCTTAGCTGCTGCGATCATCTTCGTGGTGTTCGCCGTCGGAGACATGGTCTCCGCGAAAACAAAAGCCATAGTGTCCATGCTGCTGGTAGCCTCCGTGGTGTTTCTGGCGGGCTTCTGGACGGGCGTGTTCCCCACCACCATGTTTGCCGACTCCACACTGCTGAGCATGGCGGGCCTGCTGGTGACCATGCTGCTGGTGCATCTGGGTACCACTATCAAGCTCCGTGACTTCGGCGCACAGTGGCGCACCGTCATCATCTCCGCCGTGGCCTGCGTCGCCATCTCCGCCGCCGTGTTCTTCCTCGGTCAGCTGATCGTTGATCGCGGCTTCGCACTGGTGGGTGCGCCCATCCTGTCCGGCGGCGTGGTAGCCACTCTGACCATGCAGGACATGGCCAACAAGGCAAACCTCCCCGACCTGGCGGTATTCGCCACGCTGGTCATGTGCGCCCAGGGCTTCGTGGGCTACCCTGTGGCATCCCTGTGCCTCAAGAGCGAGGCCAAGCGCATCAAGGCGCAGATCGACGCCGGTGAGCTGCAGGTGGACACCGCCGCCGGCGCTGTGCAGGCTGCCGCCGCAGGCCGCAAGAAGCTGATCCCCGCCCTGCCCGATAAGTACAACACCCCCAATGCCATCATTGCCAAGGTCATTCTGGTGGCGCTGCTGTCCGTGTGGGTGTCCAGCCTGTTCCACGACGCGGTCAACAAGCTGGTGTGGTGCCTGATCTTCGGCGTGCTGTGCAAGGAGCTGGGCTTCCTGGATGAGGACGCGCTGGGCAAGGCCCACGCCACCGGCATCGTGATGCCCATCATCACCCTGTCCATCTTCACCAATCTGGCCTCCGCCACCCCGGAGATGGTGGGCGGCATGGTGGTGCCGCTGCTGGTCTGCGTGGTCATCGGCACTGTGGCCTTCTCCGTGGTCTCTATCCTTGTGGGCAAGATCTTCGGGTACAGCTGGCAGATGTCTATGGCCATCGGCAGCTCCTGCCTGTTTGGCTTCCCCGGTACGGTCATCATCTCCAACGAGGTGTCCGAGTCCACCGGCGCCAACGCCGAGGAGCGGGCGGCCATCAACGCCCAGATCATGCCCAAGATGCTGGTGGCCGGTATGGTCACCGTGTCCATCACCTCCGTGCTGGTGGCCGGCGTGATGAGCGGCTGGCTGTAAGATAAGCGGATTTCCAGAAGTGAGGTAGTGAAAATGTCCGAGATCAAGATGTTTGTTGACAGTATTTTTGAGGAGCTGACCGCCATCCGACGGGACATCCACGCCCACCCGGAGCTGGGGATGCAGGAGGTGCGCACCAGCGCCCTCATCCGGCGGGAGCTGGAGAAGATGGGCATGGACGAGATCCAGCAGCCCCTGCCCACCGCCGTGGTGGGCCTGCTCCACGGCGGCAAGGGCCCCGGCAAGTGCGTGGCGCTCCGCGCCGATATAGACGCCCTGCCCGTCCACGAGGAGTCGGGCGTACCCTTTGCCAGCGAGACCGAGGGCGTGATGCACGCCTGCGGCCACGATCTGCACACCACCATGCTGCTGGGTACGGCCAGGACGCTGTGCCATATGCGTGACAGCTTCGCCGGTACGGTGAAATTCATCTTCGAGCCCAGTGAGGACACCATGCCCGGCGGCGCACGGGCGCTGGTGGCGGCGGGCGTCATGGAGAACCCCCATGTGGACGCCATCTTCGGCCAGCACGTCTGCCCCTCCGGCAACGACACGGTGGGTCGGATGCAGCTCTATAAGGGGTACTTCACCAGCGCGGTGGATCTGTTCCACATCGCCGTACACGGCAAGAGCGGCCACGGCGCCGCGCCCCACACCGCCCACGATGCCATCGCCTGCGCGGGGTATCTCATCACCGCGCTGCAAACGGTGGTGTCCCGCCGCATCGACCCCATGGACTCCGCCGTGCTGACGGTGGGTACCATGTCCGGCGGCGACGCGGTGAACATCACCGCCGGTGAGGCGCGGATGGTGGCAGTGCTGCGCAGCTTCAGCGACACGGCACGGGATACCGCCATCGAGGAGGTCAACCGGATCTGCAAGGGCATCGGCATCGCCTTCAGCTGCGATATCGAGGTGAAGCTGGAGGAGGGCTACGCCCTCCAGTACAACGACGGCGCCATGATCGATCTGGTGGAGCAGGCGGTCACAGAGGAGCTGGGCGCAGACAAAGTGATCCGCCTTGACCGCCCCTTCTCCGGCAGCGAGGATTTCAGCTTCTTCGGCAAGCTCACCAACACGCCTTCGGCGTTCATGATGACCGACGCGGGCTGCGGCAAGGAGATGGTCTCTCTGCACAATGGCAAAATCGTGTTCAACGAGGACGTACTCAAGTCCGGCACGGCGGCCATGAGCGCCATCGCCCTGAAATACCTGAGCCGCTGACGCGGTCATGTTAGATTCTCCTCCTTTCCAGTTTCGCAAAAGCGGCGCACCCAAAGGGTGCGCCGCTTTTGCCGTGCCGGGGGAGAGAAGCTGCCGCCTTTTTTGCGCACGGGAGAGGCTATCCCGATAAAAAGGCCCTGCCGGTCTACACCGGCAGGGTCTTTTCTTATTGATACCGATAGGAGACGGGCGGCGTTATACCTCCCGGCGCAGCACCCGGTAGACAAAGGACATATCCAGTCCGCCGCGCACCACGTCCGCCAGCAGGTCATACTGCCGCTCCTTGTAGCCGCGGGCGTCGAAGGTCGCCAGCGCGTCAAAGGACACGCCCTTTCTGGCGCACAGCGCCCGCAGGATCGTATCGGCGATGCCTGGCGCGTCAAAGATGCCGTGGACGTAGCTGCCGTACACGTTTCCACCGCCGCTGAGGGCGGGCATCTCCTGCCGGCTGCGTCCCATGTGGATCTCGTAGCCCTCGTAGGCCAGGCCGTTCAGGGGGGAGAGCGTCCCCTCCACGCCGCTGATGACGCCCTGCGTTTGGGTCTGTACCTTCTCGCCGCGGAATTCGGTGTCCATGTCCAGCAGCCCCATGCCGCTGATCTCCGTGACCCCGGCGGCTTCCACCTGCTCCGGGTCGGATACGGTGCGTCCCAGCATCTGATAGCCGCCGCAGACGCCGAAGATCAGCGTACCGGCGTCGGCTGCCTTCAGGATGGCCGCCTCCAGACCGGACTGCCGCAGCCACCGCAGATCGGCGATAGTGCTCTTGGTACCCGGCAGCAGGATCATATCCGGCTGGTGCAGGTCGCTCACCTGATCCACATAGCGCAGCGATACGTTCTCGTACCGCTCGAAGGGACTGAAATCCGTGAAATTGGAGATGCGCGGCACGCGGATCACCGCGATATCCAAGAGCTTCCGCTCCATGGAGCGGTCAAACCGCTCCGTCAGGCTGTCCTCGTCGTCGATATCCACATGGGTGTAGGGGATGACCCCCGCCACCGGGATGCCGCACAGCTCCTCCAGCGTTTTCAGCCCCGGCTCCAGAATGGCCCGGTCGCCCCGGAACTTGTTGACCACCACGCCCTTGATGCGGCGGCGCTCGTCCTCCTCCAGCAGCGCCACCGTGCCGTAGAGCTGGGCGAACACGCCGCCCCGGTCGATGTCGCCCACCAGCAGCACCGGCGCGTCCACCAGCTTGGCAAGCCCCATATTGACGATATCCTCCTGCTTGAGGTTGATCTCCGCGGGGCTGCCTGCCCCCTCGATGACGATCACGTCATACTCTGAGGCCAGACTGTTGTAGGCCTCCAGCACGGCGGGGATGTAGTCCCGCTTGCGGCGGAAATACTCCATGGCCTGCATATTGCCCCGCACCTGTCCGTTGACGATGACCTGACTGCCCACGTCGGTGGTGGGCTTGAGCAGGATGGGGTTCATGCGGGTGTCCGGCTCGATCCCGGCGGCCTCCGCCTGTACCACCTGCGCCCGGCCCATCTCACCGCCGTCCTTGGTGATGAAGGAGTTCAGCGCCATATTCTGGCTTTTGAACGGCGCCACACGGTAACCGTCCTGCTTCAAAACGCGGCAGAGTCCCGCCGCCAGCAGGCTCTTTCCGGCGTTGGACATGGTCCCCTGTATCATAATATTCATTGCCATAGCGATTTCTCCTCACAGAATTGCCGGATGGCCGTTATCAACGCCTCGTTTTCCTCATGAGGCCGCACGGCGATGCGATACCACCCGTCGTCCAGCCCACTGTAATTCCCACAGCCCCGGATGGCGATGCCACGCCGCAGCAGACCCTCCCGCAAGCCACGCGGCCCGCGGAACAGCAGGTAGTTGGCTTGAGACGGGCATACCCAGAAGCCCAGCGCCGTCAGATTATCCGTGAGCCAGCGCCGCTCCGTGCGGACGAGGGCAAGCGTTCTTCGCAGGAAATCCTGCTCCGCCAGCGCCGCCACACCGGCGCTCTGCGCCAGCGAGGATACGTTCCACGGAGGGGACGTGGCCGCCATGCGGTGCAGCAGCGCGCTGTCGGCGCACAGGCAGTACCCCAGCCGGATGCCCGCCATGCCGTAGCTCTTGGTGAAGGCCTTCAGGATCAGCAGCTCCGGGTGCGCCGCCAAAAGGGAGCTGGCGCTGACGCCGCTCTCCGTGAGATCGAGGAAGCACTCATCCAGAAACACCCGCGCACCCCACGCCGCACAGACTTGCAGGATCTGTTCCAGCAGCGGCAGCGGCAGCAGCCGTCCGGTGGGGTTGTTGGGGGTGCAGAGGAATACCACCTCCGGCTTTTTCTCCTCTAGGAAGGGCAGAAAGCCTTCGTCCAAATCGAAGTTCTCCGCCTGATGCAGGAAATACGGCGCCACGCGGCAGCCCACCTGCGCCAGACCCAGCCCGTACTCAACGAAGGTGGGGGCCAGCTCCACCGACGTCCGGGGCCGCAGAGCGGCACAGTAAGCGTAGATCAGGTCCGCCGCGCCGTTTCCACAGAGAACATACGACGCCGGCACCTGCTCATGGGCTGTGATGGCCTGCACCAGCAGGCGGCAGTAGGGGTCGGGGTAGCGGTGCAGCTGGGGCAGCCCGCGGCGTACCGCCTCCAAAACGCCGGGGGGCGTACCCAGTGGGTTGGTGTTGGCGGAAAAATCCAGTGTGATACCGCCGCCGTACACGTCACCGCCATGTTGATTTTCCGTTTGATACAGCATCTGTGTCTCCTTTACAGCGCAAAGGGCAGCTTGACCCCGCAGCTCAAAAGCAGGGTGAGAAGCGCTGTGACCGTCATCAGGCGGCACACGCGAGGGATGTCCTCGTGGGTGATCTCCCGCGATGCATCGCCGATATACTCCTTTTTGTGCAGCACGCCGTGGTACCACGCATCCCCCGCCAGGCGCACGCCCAGCAGTCCCGCGCAGACGGATTCCGTCTGGGCTGAGTTGGGGCTGGCGTGCTTTCGGCGGTCACGGCGGAAGATCCGCCAGCCGGCCGCCGTATCCAGACCCATCAGACCGCCCGCCGCCAGCATCAGAAGCGCCGACAGCCGCGCCGGGATGTAATTCACCACGTCGTCGGCCTTGGCGGGTACCAGACCGATGTTCTTATAGGGCGGCTCCACATACCCCAGCATGGAGTCCATGGTGTTCACCGCCTTGTAGAAAAAGCCCAGCGGCGCGCCGCCGATGGCCAGAAACAGCAGCGGCGCTACCACGCCGTCGGAGGTGTTCTCCGCCACCGTCTCCACGGCGGCGCGGGTCACGGCGGCGTCGTCCAGCCGGTCGGTGTCCCGCCCCACGATCATGGAGACGGCGTGGCGGGAGGCCGCCAGATCGCCGCTCTCCAGCGCGTCATAGACCTTCATGGTCTCGTCCCGCAGGGACTTGACCGCCAGGATCTGCCAGCACATCACACTCTCCAGCGCCAGACGCAGCCACGGGCTGACCAGCCCGCACAGCCACAGCAGTCCCGCCGGGACGACGGTGGACACGATGACCACCGCGCCCCACAGGACCGCGCCCGCCGCCCGCTCACCGGCGGGCGTTTTGGGGCAGATGTGCCGCAGCGCCCGCTCCAACACACTGATACATTTTCCGATCAGGACTACCGGGTGGGGGAAGCCGTGGGGGTCGCCCACCAGAAGGTCTATGCCAAAGCCGATGACCAGTGCCGCCAGCGACCACATCATGTCTGTTCCCCTCCGCCCTGCATCGTAAAAATATAAATGGGATTCTGCCCACTCATCAGGTGATAGCCTCCGGCTCTCCTGTCCCGCGCCACCTGCAGCGACACCACCTCCGTCTCCGCAAAGGGAAACGCTGTCAGGCAGTCCGCCAGCTCGGCGATGGATTCCAGCGAGACCGCCGTGGCCACGATGCGGACACGGGGGTTTCTTGCCAGCAGCAGCGCCACGATCTCCCGCATATTGCCGGCGCTGCCGCCGATAAAGGCGTGAGTAGGAGAGGGCAGACCGGCACAGGCCTCCGGCGCGCTGCCGCAGACCACCCGTAGGTTCTCCAAGGCAAACCGCTCCCGGTTTTGCTCCAGCAGTGCAGCGGCGTCCTCCCGCCGCTCCACGGCGCAGACCAGCCCCTGCTTTGCCTGCAAGGCCATCTCCACCGACACCGAGCCGGTACCGGCGCCGATGTCCCAGCAGACGCTCCGCTCCGTCAGGCGCAGCTTGGACAGGCACACCGCCCGCACCTCGCTTTTCGTCATAGGCACCACCGGCAGTCCCTCCGCGCTGCGGAGGAAGGTATCGTCCGGCAGACCCGGCGTGACCACCGCGTCGGGCCGGGGATTTTCGATGAGCGCCACGCTCAGGGGGGCGTAGTCGCCTTCCGTCAGCTCCGCCGCCGTGCCGCGCACGATGCGTTCATCCGGGTAGCCCAGCCGCTGTCCCACAGACACGGCGACGCCGCCCAGACCGCCTGCTGTCAGCGTGCGGCACAGGTCGTTGATGCCGCGCTCGCCGCCCACCAGCGCGAAGAGTCGGCCGTTTGCCCGCACCTCCGGCAGGAGGTTGTGCTGCCGCCCGTGGAGGCTTACCAGCCGGACGTCCTCGTAGGAGGTCTTCAGCCGGGCGCACAGATAGGACAGCGAGCTCAGACCCGGCAGCACCGCCGTGTCACAGCCCTTGAGCATCGGCAGCAGCTTTTTGGTGCCGCTGAAAAAGCCGGTGTCGCCGGACATGACCACCGCAAAGCGGCGGTATTCCCGGTGGGTGCGGATAAAGTCCACGATATCCTGCGGCGCAATGGCGTCATAGGTGGGCTGCCCCTGCCGCGCCACCGCCTCCAGCATCCGCTTTGCGCCGATGAGACAGTCTGCCGTCTCGATGGCCTCGCTGACCTCATGGGTCATAGCCTCCCGGCTGCCGGGGCCGATGCCGACGATCCGCACCTGCGGCCGGACGGTGCAGCCGAACCGCTCACACAGCACGTCCAGCACCGCCGTGAAGGGCAGACCCTCCCGCTGGGGCGGGCGGCCGATGACCACCAGCCCCGCGCCCGACTTCCGGGCGGCGGACACCTTGGCGGGAAAGCCGCCGGCCTCACCGCCGTCCTTGGTCACCATCCACGCGGCGTCGGCAAACCGCAGCGTCGCCAAGTCCATCTCCTCGGAGAAGGGACCCTGCATGGCGATGATATGGGCGGCCGTCAGCCCCGCTGCGCGGCAGGCCTCCAGCGAGGCGTCCATAGGCAGCACCCGGACGTACACCCGCTGGGCAAAATCGGGGATGGCGCTGTACGCTGCCAGCTCCTTGCTGCCGGTGGTCAGCAGGATATGGCCCTGCGTGCGCGCCAGAAACGCGGCGGCAGCCGCCGCGTTCTCCACGCAGACCACATCCTCCGTCTGCTGGGAGGATTGCCGCAGCAGACGCAGATATTCCGTCTCCGTCTCCCGGCAGGCCGTGGAGATGCTCTCGGTGATGGAGGTGGCGTAGGGGTGGGTGGCATCGATCACCAGATCGAACCGGGTCTCTTGCAGCATCCGGATGATGTCCTCCACCGGGATACGCCCCGCCAGAACCGTGACATTTTCCGCCTCCGGCAGCAGCGTCTCGCCGTACTCCGTGGCCACGCACACCGTGGCCTGTACCGGCTGTCCGGCGAGAAATTCCGCCAGCTCCCGCCCCTCGGTGGTGCCGGCAAACACGCAGATATTACACATTTCGGTATCCTCTGGGGGTGATGAACTGTCCTGCCACCGTCTTTGCCGCGCTGTTGCCGATAAACACGGTGCAGAACATATCCACCTCTGCCTCCCGCAGCTCTGCCAGCGTCAGAATGCGGCGGCTCTGCCCGTCGCGGCCGATGTTGCGCACAATGCCGCAGAGTCTGTCCTCCGGCAGACGGCGCAGCAGAATGTCGCAGGCGCGCTTCACATGATCCGGTCTGCCGTGGCTGGCCGGGTTATACAGGGCGATGGTCAGATCCGCCGCCGCCGCGCAGTCCAAGCGCTTTTCGATGGTCTCCCATGGTGTCAGACGGTCACTGAGGCTGATGACCGCGAAGTCGTGGGTCAGCGGCGCACCCAGCACCGCCCCGCCGCTGCACGCCGCCGTCAGCCCCGGCACCACCTGGATCTCAGGCTTCTGCGACTCGCCCCGCAGCTCATAGACCAGCGCGGCCATGCCGTAGATGCCGCTGTCGCCGGAGCAGACCATGGCGGCGGTCTTGCCGCTGCGCGCCAGCTCCAGCACCAGCTGGCAGCGCTCTGTCTCCCGCGTCATGGGGGTGGAGTGAAGCTCCTTGCCGGGATAGCGATCCCGCACCAGATCCACGTAGACGGGGTACCCCACAATGGCGTCGCACGCCCGCAGAGCCTCATCCGCCCGGATGGTCATATCCTCATATCCGCCGGGGCCGATGCCCACTACAATTACCTTACCCAAAGCGCACCTCCCAATGCTCCGCCGCAACGGCGACGGTCACGCCGTCCCGCGCTGTTTTTTGTACGATCAGTTTTTCGGCACCCAGCAGCGCCGCCCGCTCGCAGACGTTGTCCACGCCGGTGACGGAGCGGACAAAGTCGGAGGGGGTGAAGTCACCCGCCACATCCCGCAGCTGCTGCGCCGTGTAAAAATGCACCGGCCAGCTGTTTCTCTCACAGGCGGCCAGCAGTCCCGCCTCGTCCTGCTTCAGGTCGATGGAGCAGACACCGCGAACGGCCGCCGTGTCCAGGCCGTTCTCCGCAAACACCGCCTGCACCGCGTTTTCCACCGCGTCGGCGGAGATGCCACGGCGGCAGCCTACGCCTACCCGCAGCACGCGGGGGATCAGCCGCAGGGTGCGGGCAAAGGGCGTTCCGGCGCGCCAGCCAATGAAAATGCCCAGCGGGCCGGTCTCTCCGGCAAACGTACCCTCCGGCAGGGGGGAGGGCAGGGGAAACTGGCTGCAAAGGGGGATATCCCCCTCCAGTATCGCCGCCGACACCGCCTTGGCAAGCCCCATGTCGGAGATGGCGCAGCCGTGCCGGGCAGCCCATGCGTCCACGGCGAATTTCCCCCGGACGTCGGTGGCGGTGGTGACCACCGCTGTGGCGTCCAGCTTCTCCGCCAGCTTCTCCGCCAGCGCGTTGGCGCCGCCGATGTGGCCGGAAAGCAGGGGGATCACAAACCGCCCCGCCTCGTCGATGCACAGCACCGCCGGGTCGGTTTTTTTGCTCTGTACATAGGGGGCGATCTCCCGCACGGCGATGCCGCAGGCCCCCACGAAGATCAACGCGTCCATAGCGGAAAAGCACGCGCCGTACACCGCCTTGTTCAGCGGCAGGAACGCCGGCTCCTGAAACCGCTCCATGGTGTAGCACACGAACGCTGCCTCCGGGAGCGCGGCCATCACCCGCCGCGCCGTGGCGCAGCCGCCCCGGCTGAAGGCGAACAGCGCGGCTCTCATTGCGCCCCCTTGCGGAACTCCGTTGTAAAATCGGGGTGGTACAGCAGGGAGCGGAGATAGTTGTCGCCCAGACAGTTGCCCACCACGATCAGCGAGGTCTTGGTCAGACCGTTGCCCGTCACCGTCTCGTGGAGCGTGCCTACCGTGCAGCGGAAGATCTTTTCCTCCGGCCAGGTGGCCTTATACACCACCGCCACCGGCGTCTCGGCGGCATAGCCCCCTGCCAGCAGCTCGGCCTGCAAATGCTCCGTCAGCGAGGTGCTGAGAAACAGCACCATGGTGGCCTGATGGGCGGCCAGTGAGCGAATGGACTCCCGCTCCGGCACCGGTGTGCGGCCGGGAGCGCGGGTGATGATGACGGTCTGGCTCACATCGGGCAGGGTGTACTCCGCCCGCAGAGCCGCCGCCGCGCCGCAGAAGGCGCTGACGCCGGGACAGACGTCGTAGGCGATACCGCGTTTTTCCAGCTCGTCGAACTGTTCCCGCACCGCGCCGTAAATGCTGGAATCCCCTGTGTGCAGGCGCACCGTGGTCTTGCCGGCGGCCTCCGCCTTTTCAATGAGGGCGATAACCTCCTCCAGCGTCAGCTTGGCGCTGTCGTGGATCTCACAGCCCGCTTTGGTATAGTCCAGCACCGCCGGATTTACCAAAGACCCTGCGTAGATCACCACGTCGGCCTCGCCCAGCAGCTTGGCGCCCCGGACGGTAATAAGGTCGGCAGCGCCGCTGCCCGCTCCCACAAAATGTACCATTGTCAGTCCTCCTTTATCCGGCGCAGCAGTGCCGCTGCGTCCTTTGTCTCACAGAGATAGCCGTATTCCTTGGAGAACAGGATGGCGCCTGCCTCCATATCGCCGCATTTATAGGGCAGCATTGCATCGATGCGTCCCGCCAGACGGTGCAGCACCGCCTCGTAAAGCCCTTGCTCCTGCAGGATCCGCAGGGCGTCGTCACAGGTGGCGCAGTGGAGCAGCGCCTCCGCTGCCGCCGCGTCCAGACCCTCCGCGGCGGCACAGGCCGTCAAAATGTCCGTGCGGCAGTCGCCGTAGCGGGAGTGGGTGTTCCACATACCGCCCGCCAGCTTCACCAGCTTACCGATGTGACCGATGAGCAGCGCCCCGTGAAAGCCCAGCTCCCGGCACATCTCCAGCGCATCGCCGATGAAGTTGGAGGTCATCACCGCCGTGGCGGGGTCGATGCCCATGGCATCCTTGATATAGTCCGCGCCGTAGTTGCCGGGGGCCAGCAGCACATAGTCCGCGCCGCTCTCCCGCCGCTGCCGCAGCTCCACGTGGATGGTGTCCACCAGCGCCTGCTCGCTCATAGGCTCCACGATCCCCGTGGTGCCTAAGATGGAGATGCCGCCCTCGATGCCCAGCCGGGGGTTGAAGGTCTTCTTTGCCAGCGCCTCCCCCTCCGGGACGGAGATCACCACCCGCAGACCGCCGGTGTAGCCCAGCAGACCGCAGACCTCCTCCACATTCTCCCGGATCATCCGGCGGGGAACGGAGTTGATGGCCGCCGCGCCCACCGGCTGGTCAAGTCCCGGCTTGGTCACACGGCCCACACCCTGTCCGCCGTCGATGACAATGCCCGCGTCCTCCGTTTTCCGCACCTCGGCGTAAATCAGGGTATCGCGGGTGATATCCGGGTCGTCGCCGCTGTCCTTCCGAATGGCGCAGCGCACACAGTCCGGGGAGCTGTGGATGTCCTCCACCGCCAGCGTCAGCTCTATGCCCTTGGGCGTCAGCAGCTGGATGGTCTCCTTTTTGCCGCCCCGCAGCAGCATCCATGCGGCGGCCTTGGCCGCCGCTGCCGCGCAGGAGCCGGTGGTGTAGCCCAGACGGAGCTTTTTCCCGTCCCGCATCACAAATT
>ERZ1026772.151-NODE-151-length-53186-cov-17.122226_pt1 | contig 53186 bp, 59 predicted proteins | sample MGYA00380124_ERZ1026772 | MGnify/ENA primary metagenome ERZ1026772 (study PRJEB33269, sample SAMEA4719760) | human gut metagenome | biome: human-associated habitat; feature: organic feature; material: feces | place: Cameroon | collected 2013-10 ...
CAGTTTGATAAGAAGGAACAGGGAACGGTCTCAGCGTACCGATAAGATTTGCACTCTGCGCCTGTTGAGATAATTGGAAGTTTGCAGTCTGCAAGTCGCGGTCACGGTCTGCCAGCTTGTCGCGCAAGTCTTGGATTTGGTTGGCAATCAGAACTGCTCTGGTCTTTTCGCCGTCCTCTTTTACTGCGGTGACAATATCGCAGGTATTACGCGCGTTCTCATAGCGCACTGCGTCAATATTTCTGTTAGTTTCGCAGCAGCATTGCTGTTGAGCAAAACGATTTTCGGAAAGCTGACTGCCTAACTGATAGCCGGTCTGCATAATATCGCGTTGCACACCGTTAAAGCCGTTCAGCATAGTAGTGTTTTGAGCGTAGAAGCCGTCGCATAAGCCGTTCTGAACGCCACGAATACCTTCTTTAATATCCTGCATAGAGAATTGGTCCGCAATTTGGTCACGTGTCATACTGCCATTAGCAAAAATGGCAGCGTCTGTATTGCCGCGGTTATTCCAATTACCGCCCCAGCCGCCCATAAGAGCGAAAAGAACGATAATCCACATAAACCACATACCGCCGCCCCAGCAGTCGCCGTAGTTGTTGTTTCGATTCATGTCCATTACCGGAACAATGTTTGCACCTTCCATGATAAAAATTCACCTCCATGAATTATATATAAAGCTCCTTGCGCGCTATTAGAGCTTTAAACCGAATTGACTTAAAAACTGTGAAAACTGTTCGTCACTCATGCCGCGCTGCCTTGCAAGGTTGCGTACAGTTTCTTTTAACTGCACTTCGTTCTTGCCTTGCCCCATTTGCATAGCACGGCTCATCATAGGATTCTGCTGTGCTAATTGTGTAAGCATCATCATAGGATTACCGCTGTTCTGTAACATTGCCATTATCTGCATCGGGTTCATGGTTCATCCCTCCAATCTGCTTTTCCAATCTGTCCACACGTTCTACTAATCTATCTACAATGTTTTGTTCAGCATATGCAGGCTGTTTCTGCGAATTGTTAATTTGGTATACTCTGAAAATCGGCAAGCCGTCTAAGCCTATAAGTTTTTCATAAATCTTGCCTTCGGCTGGGCACGGGAAAAAAGTGCTCGTTCCGTCCAGGTCAATTTGAGCTGCCTTTGCTTCATCCATGCCGGTAACAATTCTGCCTTTCAATGTCATAGGCATAGGCTGCTGCATAGTTGGTTGATACATCTGCTGCTGTTGTTGCTGCAAATAATTCAGCCGTTGCTGCATCTGCGGTGCTGCTCCCATATAAGGGTTATATTGTCCGTACATACTTATCACCTCACTTATAGTGTAGCTGATTTTTTGCAAAACAATCCCTATATATTCCCCATAAAAAAAGAACCGCCCTTTTTAGGACGGCTCCCTGCACTTAAAGGAATGATAATACATTTGTTATTTTTTTATACGCAGTATTCAATTCCTTGTCTACCGTTTTAACAGATACATTCAGTTGCATAGCTATCTGATAATTGGTCAAGCCTTTTACAAATTTTAACTCACAAATTTGTATCTGCCGTGGGGTTATCTTTGCTTCTTCCAATACCGCGCTGAATGAACGCCGCGTTGACGTTTGCAACCAATCTCGCGTGTTCTTCAGCAGTGTGTCCATTTTGTTGTCACCTACCTACATACAATAAAAGCAATAGCTGTTGCCGCCCAGCCAAACAAGGCGGCACAGATTATCTTTCTTTGAAAAGCAATAGTTTCTACATAACCTTTTAATAACATTGTAATAATGCCTGCTGGTAATTGTTCCTTCTCTTCCATCGTAACACCATCCAATAATTTTATTTTGCAGCTGCACAAAGCAAGAATAATAATGCACTGCTTGCATAAATATTCCGTTGGTATTTAATTCTCTTTGCTTCCCGACGTTCTAATTCCATTTGCTCTGTCAACTTCTTGTATAATGCTTCGCTGTGATTCAATGATTCCTCGGCACTCACTAATGAGTGTTTGGAGTTCATCAGCGCTTCTTGCGTTAGATTGAGCTGTTTCTTCGCTTCGTTCAACTGCGCCAACAGTTCTGTCGACGTATTCTTCTGCTGCTTCAATTTCTCGTCTGCCAGATTCAACTTCGCTTCCAACAGTTTTGTTTGCTCTTTGAATTGATTCCACTGTTCGATTGACATTGTTATCTGTGTCGGTGCTGCTTCTACTGTTCCACCGCCAGTACAAATCATTGCAGATAAGGAAAAGACCAGCAACAATAAGACTAATCTTAACAGCTTTATCAATCTTGCGTTTTGTTTCATCTTTCATTGTTACCTCATATAAATATCTATATTTGCGAAATATAATAAATCGCATCAGAAGCACAAACTTCGCCTACAAGCGGCTTTAGCTCGCCGCAGGATGAATCATAAGCGGCACTAAATTTAAAACGCTCATAGGCGAAGTATTTTTGTGCGAATTTACGCCTTTTGTAGAAGATTGTTATTATGTGCCTGGTAGTTTGTTATAATCCGAAATAATGATGCAACGCGCCAAGAGTAAAGCCTATAATAAGGCCTACCAAAAATTTTTTGTCAAGCACAAACATTTTCAGTTCTTCCATTGTATCACCTCCAATCATTGTAGAATGTGTCACCGGCTGTTACGCAAATAAAAATACCAGAAAATGCTACACGTATAGGAGAGAATAACTAAACCTCTTGTCGGTGACTGTATCTAAAGCATAAGCTTTAAATCATCTTCCATTGCCAGCATAACCATAAGCAGGTACGCCATACGGTGTTGTTAAGTCAATGCCAGCAACATACTCATAAGTAGTTTGCGCCCTGTTGGAGTACCCTGGTCTATACATTTCGCCAACATCTGCTGCAATCCAGTAGTAATTTTTAAAGAGTTCATTCAATGCCTTCAGCGAACGCAAGTCGACGTGCATATATCTGTTAGCCAAAAAGCGTTTAACTACCCACGTAGATGTAGGGCACCACATACCGGCATAAATAATGCAACGTGTATCGTCCAACGTCGGCACTTGCTGAAGCACATCGACGTATTGCAGGCAGTCACGGGATAACTGATCTAATTGTGCCTGCTGTCCTGCTTCGCTTCTTAAAAGTTCTTTCAGCATCGGCAGCTCACCGCTTGCCTTAATGTCGATGTAGGTGCGGTCTGCATATTCTGCGCCGCCGGGGATAGCCTTTAAAAGCTCGTTGGCTCTGTTGCCTTCCCATTGTGACACGCCGATTGACGGATAATCATAAGCCGTAGACTTTGCTACGCTGTCATAGCCGCCCTCAATTCCTGTATTAATCAATCCTTTTGCAATTTCTCTTGCAAGACTTTTGTTCCAATCACTCATAGTTTTACTCCTCGTTCTTTACCTTGATCATCTTAGTTTCAACGTATTTGTTGCCAAGCTGCGCCAACATGAACGATACGCACGCCATAGCAAAGGCTTCATAGTTGCCCCACGTTTTTACAAAAAACGCAAGGTAAAGAGAAATTACGCTAAACAAGATAAACGCAAGCACTGCACACAGTCTGCCGATGCTCAGCGTGTTATCATCTTTCTTTAACATATTAAGCAGTTTTCGCATTATCTCACTTCCTTAAATAGAAAAGCCGTGCTGTTTTTAGCACGGCTTTCATTATTTAGTTTCTACATTCCTTACAGTCTTTACATCTGTGTTCCAGCTCTTTCAGTCTTTCGTTCTGCTCGTCATTCTCGTTAAACAAGGTTTTCACCTGTTCTTCAACACGTGCATGACGCTGTTCCAGTGCCTGGATAGCTTGCCTGTTCAACTTCATCTCTACTTTTAAATCGTCAATGCTCAACTTCAGCTCGCTGATAGCGGTCTTTAACGGCTCAACGATACAGTAGGTGACAACCAAAGCTAAAAGGCTGATGACTGTACTATACCAGTTAAGGTCTAATTCCATTTGTGCACCTCAAGTTATTTATAAATATTTCCCCTGCATTTTATACTACTCGAAATATTTGCCATACCTTGCGGTGGCTTGTTTTGCAATTTGGTTCATCTTCTCCTTGCGCTTGTCAATCAGTTCACGCTTGCGCTCCGGTGTTAAATTGCTGTGTGTGATTTTGTCTATATCCTTGCGGATTTTGCTAATCATAGCACCTGCGCTGCGGATGCCTTTTACTGCGGCTTCCGGCTTGCCTTTAACTCCATAGCCTGCGTGCTGTCTATTTGCTTTATCTAGTATACCATAAAACTCGTTCATAGGTCTACTTAAATTAGCATCTGTCACATTGAAGTCACGCACAAACGGCAATTCACTGAAATGTTTCGCCGGCAGATTATTTGCTTTTGCGAACGGCTCGCCTGCCATACTCCACAGCAATGCACCCATCGTACCGGTATAACCACGTACAAGGTTATCAATCTTCATAGGCGATACTTTCAACGCACTGCCGATGCCTTTACTCAGCTCGCTAGTGTAGTCATTATATTGTAACTCATCTGGCAGGCGTGAGTACTTATTGCCTACAAGCGGACGGCCTTTGAAGAATGAATAGTTTACACTCCACTCAATCAGCGGCAGAATTACGGTCGGCAGAACGCTAGGTATCATATTGCTGCTGAACGCTTTCAAGAAGTTGCTTACTGCATCCTTATCTTTGTCTGCTGCCTGTTGGAACAGTGCTTCAATGCCGCTGCCAAACAGAACGCCTGCTTCCTGCGGTTTTGGGATACGGATATTTCTGCCTAAGCACCAATAGTTATTCTTAATATCGGGGTCAAGGTCTTTGTACCAGTCCTCATCCCAGTTCCAAGCCATTATAAGCAGACTAGGCAGTATGATGTACCAAAACACCTTCTGCGATGTGCCTACAAAATCTTCACGGAACAGTCTTACCATTTTATCGCCGCCTTGCAAGCAGGCATTGAAGAACGGAACATAGCGATTGAATTGCTCGCCAACTACACCACTACGTGAGAAGTCAAGTGTAACCTCTCTTGCGGCGCGTGCAGCTTCTTCCATGCTCAGGCCTTTTTGACGTGCCTTCATGTACTCGCCCATGCGTGTAGAGGATTCAAAGAAATCACTTGTTGCTTCAAGTCTGCTGAATACTGCTTTCATAATCTCCCACGCACTAGCCGGAGTTTCGCCTGCCATAGCGTCAAGAGATTTGATTCTGCTTTTCTGTGAAGAATAGAAGTTGTATTCAGTAACGCCTGCCGCTTCAAACTCTGCTCTCATTGCCGGGTCTTTCGCTAATGCTATTGCACCACGAATAGTGTCTACAATAGGGACAAAGCCGTTTTTACTTGAAACGCCTGCAAAGACAGTATCACGCAGGACGTTACGCAGGATAAAACTCGGTGACATTGTAGCGCCTGTTCTGAGCATACGCGCGGCGGTTCTTGCTACGCCAAAAGCTAAGTTTGCAGCTGGCAAGTTATATCCAACAATAGGGCCGTACAAGTCTTGTGTAGTCTTGTATGCTTTCTTCTTGCCGTTAATCAGTACAGTGAATACGCAGTTCTTCGGGTCGGCGGTAGTGCCTGGTACTTCCTGTATCAGCTCATGCAGGTCTGCGGTTCTTGAATTCTCCACGGCCATTAAAGCAACCTTGTTGCGCTCTGCTCTGTTAAGCATTACCGCATAAGACTTCAAGATTGTTTCCAACGGATTCAGCACGCCGCGTTCGCTGCCTTCGATGTTGATTCGTTTCAGCGGGATAGATACGTTACCAATACCACGTCCGCCTTCTGTCAGTCCGCCGATAAAGCTGTCTGCTGCGGCAGTGTCGGAGAAGTCACGCAGTAACGGACAGTATTTTCTATACTTGGTACGCAAGGTTTTCGCCAGATCATGGCTGAATACTTCTGCGTCCTCCATAATAGAAATTACATTATCGTTGACTTTGTAGAAAATATCAGCGGCAGCCTTAAACTGTTGCGGAGCTTTCTTCACAAATTCTTGGCACTCCTGCTCAGTCAAGCCTTTAGGGAATTTATAGGTCTTGCCCTCGGCTCTTGCAAGTTGCGCCATTTCTAAGCAACGTTCCGCACCTAAGTATGCGCCTAAAGCGTTTACCCAGTTATCAAAGCCGTTCTCTGCAAGATATTTCGGATAAGCCTTGTCCATTTGCTTTTTGTCGATTTTCTCTAACGCCATAGCAAGTGTGACATTATACTTCATCTTGACATTCTTCAAGTGCTGATTAGCCATTTTGACGTGCTGTGCAGTGCCCTCGGTCAACGCTTTCAGCATACCTGCGGTAGTAGCAGGCAGGCTCTGTACTTGGTCATACACGCTTAAGCCGCCTGTTGCTTTCGTCAGTGCGTCAAAGCCTTTCAGCGGATTGTTCTTGTCGAACCAATCTTGATAAAGAGATTTGCGGTGTTCTTTGAAGAAGTCTTTCGCACTGTCTACTACGCCTTTACGCTCAGTGTTGGTAAATGCGTTAGCGATTTTGTGCTTGGGAGAAGCAACAGAATAATGAGTTTTCTCGCCGTCGCTCTTTACTCTTGTGATTGTAACGCTTGACTTACCGAATGTCGGTCTGGTCTTTTCAACTACAAACTTGTCACCTAACAGTTCTTGAATGTAATTCTTCAGTTCGTCGCCGTCAAAGCCTTTTTGGAATACATAGCCGTTCTTGCCTTTGTTTATCCATATTGCATGATGCTCATCGGCAGGTTTGAAGTTTTTCGCTGCGTTTACATCGTTGCTCCAACCTCTTGTTGTTATCAACGCTTTGCCGCCCATAGTAAGGTGGTCTGCAATGTCTTTAACAATCAAGTCACGAATAGGCTTCTCCACAACATTCAGCACGTTAGTGTTGAGGATTAAGTCATAGTCCTTGTTGATTTGAGTGTTGTTTGTATAGGTCGGCGGTTGCTTTCCTGCCCATCTCTCTGGGTTAGGCTCGTAGCAGTCTATATTCAAGTCGGGATTGTTAGAACGCATATCGTCAGTGCCTAAGCCTAAGCCTGCGCCGTAGTCAAGCACTGTTTTAGCTTCCGGGGATTGATTGCGTAACCACTTCAACGCCTTCACATACATAGTGCGTGTAGTCGCTACTTGTGTAGTTCCGCTTCCCTTTTGGCCTTGAATTTCCTCTTTGCTAAAAGAAATTCGCTTCGTCACACTATGATTGTTAGTGCCACGTTTGTACACTCTACCGCTTTCAACATCCTGCATGATGCGCTCTACTTCTGCGCCCTTATCAAATAATGCCTTGATTCTGGTGCAGAAGTCTTTGACTTTACGCCAAAGCTTGCCAAACATAGTACCGCTCTTACGCTGTCTAGCAAGTACCCAGTCACGATAAGCGTCTGCAATTACTTCGTCAACATCACGCTGTTGCTCTTTAGCTTTCTTCTCGTAGTAGTTGTACAGTGCGTTCTTTTCTTTTTCGGTCAGTACAAGGTCAATAGCGGCGTGCATAGCTTCGTGAAAAGTCGTGCCACGTTCGCTGTTTTGAGATACTGCCAACATTCTCTGAACACCATTGCCTGTAAACTTCTTCCAAAAGCCTTGTATCCTTGCGCCGCTAGTGCCGTGCGCTGCGTCGGCTTTTCTCTGCTCTTTAGCATTTACAACGATGTTTTCACGAATACTGTATTGGAATTTAGAACCATTAGGCATTGTGATAGTCGGTACGCCGTTGACATATTCTACTTTGCCGTTAGGGAACGCCGCTCTGATTTCCGCTTCTACTTCTTCTTTTGCACGTTGTACTGCTTCAGAAGATACGGAGTATTGGGTGTTGCCATAGAAAAGTTCCTGCGCTTTCTCAAGCGAAATAACGGGTTCTCCGTTTTTGGAGTTACTTAAATTCCATGGACTAATCCATGATTCATGTCCGTTGTCGTGCGTAACAATCTGATATTCCTTGCCATTAGCAGCGATTTTTTCTACAGTAATTTCTTTCCCATTGTAATAGAATGTTTTGCCGATTGGGAACAGTTTCTCAATTTGTTCTCGTGCGCTGCCTTCTTGATAGTCTTTCGTAATATCAATGGTTTCTCCGTCAATCGTCAGCGTAGCTTTTCTCGGATTCTGGTAATATGGGTCATCTGAAAAAACTCTGTCTACAGCTTCTACGGCTTTATCGATTTCTGATTGAAGTTCTGGAGTATCGTCGGTTTCGTCAAGGATTTCTTTCTTGGGGTCAATATCCATTTCTTCATCGGTCAATACCGGGAAACCGTCAACCATTGCTTTATTAGCCGGGATTTTAGCTTCAACTTCTTTACCGTCTTCGTCAACATATGTACCTATAACGCTGTACGGCTGATCGTTGTATTTAACTGAATAGCCGGTAACAAGGTAGTTTTTACCGTTATACTCAACAAAAGTATCAATCGGGACTTTTAGCCTGAACCACTCGGGAGCTGGAACGGGATTATCCTGCAAATCCTTCTCTATTGCGTTCAGTTTTTTCTGCAAAGTATCAACAATATCAGCGTATGGAGATTCCTCGTTAAGCTCATTTTTCTTAATCTTTACAGTTTCTTTATCCTTCTTGAGCGATTCTTCAGTTTTAGAAATTCGCTTCGGTATATTAGCCAACAGTTGGGAAAGACCGGCAAAAGTTCCGCTTGCAGTTGAATACTCGTTGCCGTTTGCGCCATGTGCTATAAGATAATATCCATTGCCCAGTAGCTCCTGTGCTTCCATAGTTACACGGAAGCCGTTGTATTCGCAGTATTTATCATTTTTAGATGTTTTAAGGATAGTTCTAAGAACACTTTCAGCTTTTGCTCTGTCGGTAAACTCAGTCCAACCTTTAGCAGTTTTTATTTTACAAGTAAACTTCTCCGGCTTATTGTCTTTATAAGTCTTGTAATCGTCCTTATATGCTTGGATTCTTCTTTCAAGTGCGGGGATTTCTTTCTCTTGCAGCCGTTTCACCTCGTCAGCAGCTTCTGCCTTACTCTTTCTAAATACAACTTCGTTATCTGCGTATGTATCAAGTTTGTTTTTGATTTTAGCTTTTTGCAATACACGAACGTCGTCGATTGCATTTGTCAAGGTTTCTACAATATCATTTACGCTTGCATTATCTTCGCCGTCGCCAGTAGATAATGCATCGCTATCAATGATTCTGATATTGTTTTCAGTATCAGTAAAAGTAGAAATAAACGCTTGCTTCTGTGATAAAGCAGACCACATCTTGCCGTCATATCCCGGCGCGATATAGCGATAACTATAAACAGTATTCCAGCAATTGCCTTGACGCTTAGAGCGCTTATTCATCTGCTCTAAATCGCCTGGCATCCAAACAGCGTCTAAATGATGCGCTGCACGTAAATTCCTTTGCATATTTACGCCAACGCCTAAAGTCTGACTGCTGCCGATTACAATGCGGATTTCAGCAGCACTTACACGCTCTGCAATGTCTGCACGTTTATCGTCGCTTGTACTGCCGTCAATAACTGCTATTTCGTTTTCGGGAACGCCTTGCTCAATGAGTTTTGCCTTAAGGTCATTCACAAGATTGTATCCTTCAAGTTCAAACTTCTTTGAGCTTACAACTTTAGCTCGTCTGCCTTTTGGTGTCTGCACCTCATCAACCATATTGTGCGTTCTGGTAACCATGCCGCTATAACCTTTTTCAGTAAAAATTACTTGGCAGGCTTTCGGATGTGAATGGTATATTTCTGTTGCAACATGGACGCACATATTAACTTTTGAATTTGGCGTATCTCTCAAAGACGTGTCAAGGTTGCGCAAACTCATGCCTATTGCACTTGGAAGTGTCTGCAGTTTCAAGCCGTAACCTTCTTTTTGCAACTTGGCTTTATCCATCTTTTTAGCCTTTTTCCATTTTTGTGCAGCGTTTTGGATAGCTTGAGAGATTGCTTTAGTTCTCTTGGTTTTAGGAATTACAATGTTTTGAATTTTGAAGTTTGGCAGGCCTTTCGGGTCTTCACTTCTCCCGTTCAAAAGTTCGTCCTTTTCAGCCTCAGTTAAATTCTTGCTTTCAAGAGTTTTGCCATTCGGCAATGCACGCAGTTCAAATCCCGGCAAGCCTTTAGTTGTAACAATATCAAAGTCTTGTCCGGCAATTCGCTTCAGTTCAGTAATGTTATAAAACTGAGTAAGACGTTCTACCGGCTCCCACGAACCATCTGAAGTAGGTTCAATATCATTAGTAGTACCTGTAAAGGTATTCAAGAAGTCGTCAAGATTATAAATGTTCGCTTTTTTCAATGTGTCGGGCATAACAAAGCGCATCATTGTATGGATTTCCGGGATAGTGTTGGTTATCATCGTGCCCGAAAACAAGAATACGCCTTTATTGTTATTCTTCATATTGATATAGTCAGTCAAGCAGGACATTTTAATACCAGCTTTAGACGTTTGTGTGTCAACGCCTTTTACTTGGCGTTTCGTAATTTTAGGTGCTTTCTTGAATACGTGGCATTCGTCTACTAAGATTGCATCTATACCCATTGTTTCAAACGGAATATAGTCCGGCTTATCATAGTTTTCGGCTTGCTGTTGCAGTGTAAGCAGAAATGCTTTGTATTGCAACATGGCACGTCTTGTTCTGTCACCCAGGAATTTGCCGCCGCTTTTCTTGCCTTTTCCCTTGTCTTTGATTGCCGCCTTATCATCGTCAGTAAGCTCGAAGTCCTTTTCTTCAAGTTCTTCTACATCACTGCTTTTCCCGCTTTTCTCTGCTTCTTCATCTGCGATTGTGCGAATATTTTCCTTAATAGCCTCCAACTCATCGTTCTTTATGGCTTTTAAAGTTTCTTCACTGAAAGCGATCTTGTCAATGGCTTGGTGCGGAATTACAACAGCGTCCCAATCGCCGCTCTTAATTTGACCTATAAGGCGTTTTGTCAAAGCGGCATTCTTTCCGCCGCCAAACTTAGGAACATATAATACTTTTGATGTAGGATAGAAAGTTTTTATGTCTTTAGCAACTTGCGCTGCGTTAGCGTTATGAGCCAAAATCAACGGTTTATGCGCCTTTCCGCTGCGCCTAAGCTCCATACAAAGCATGGACATAATTAAGGTTTTGCCCGTGCCTGCTTCATGGTAAGCGCCACCTCTGCCGTTCAGCAATGCTCTTAACACAAAGTTGCGTTGATGAATTCTCGGGTCAAAAGGCTTGCCGTTCAGCTCTTTTATCAGTCCGTCAAACTGCATTAAGCGTGCATCGAACACCGGAGGTACTATTGCGTTCATCGTGTCATTGTACGCAAGCTCCATTCTTACTTTTCTGTCTGCGTCTTGATTCCACAGCCAATTAGCAAAGGCATTTTGTATCTGCTCTATCTTTTGAGCCGCTTTTTTAGTTTCTTCTGCATCTTCCTCGTAGGTTTTTATTTTGCCGTTTTCACCATAAACAGGTTTTTTAATAGATACTTCTTTTTTGTTCATGGCGGCTTCAAGGAAGTCTGTAAAGTCTACAAATGGTGCTCGCATACCATATTTTTCGGTAGCGTAAGGAGATTCAAGCGCCTCTTTACTGTCGATTCGAACCTTCCATGCGCCAGCCTTGTTTTCTACGTGTACGCCAATATCAGCTCCGCTCTGCGCATTTAAAAGGCTAGCTATGAAATCTTCATAATCTTTTGTTTCTACCCACGGCACGCCCATTTTTGCAGTAATGGAAACGTAGGATACAAGCTTAGGACGTACTGCCGTCAATGCGTCAATGTTACGCTTCATGCTCTTGTCGCCTAAATCATAAGCAGCCTGAGCTTCTTTTAACTTCTCAACTACGTTGCCAGACAAGTAAATATTGGTAGGCTGATATTCTCCGTTAGGAGTTTTGTATGCTGCGTTTTTATCAATCAGTTCTTTGATTGCTGCACTCTCTGTTGTATTAGCATCCTTCGCAAGTTGTGCAATATCAAGTTGGTTATTGCCGTTAAAAAGTTGCTTCAAGTAAGCATTTGCAACAGTCGGTGCGCCCATTTGATAGTCGGTAGTTACCTTTTTGAGCAGTATCGGAGCGGGTTTGTTATTATAATCCAATGCAGACAAATCAATGAATTTTTCTGCGTCGCCTAAGTCATTGAAGAACCTCAGCTCTTTGGCAAACACTGTTTTTATACTGCCGTCTTTTCGCTTAGAGTATTTCACGTAATATCCATAAGTATTAACATGATTTTCAAAAGCTTCTAAAGCTTCCTTTCTAATCTGCTCTAAGTTAGGTGCTTTGCCGTTTTCTGCTTCAATAAGTTTGCTGTACTTATCATATACACCCATTAAAGAGTTTACTATTTCTCTTCTGCGCTCAAGCAGGGTTTTACTCTCGTTCTTTGCATAGCGATAATCTTCCAGCGTAACCTTCTTCTCTTGAATGCCGTCACGATAAACAAGGATGCCTTTAGAATTGTAATACAAGCCTCTGTCTTTAACATTCTGGCTTGCTGATACATACTCGTTTTCAGCCTTGCTTTTGGTTTTCTTCATGATGTTTTTAGGGAAGTTTTCGATTGCTTTGTCTATCGCTTCGCTAGGATTTGCAGCAACTGTTCCTAGTTCCGGGCCAAATCTGCCGCTCTTGACGTTCAACTGTCCCGCTACCATTTGGGGATTTTCTTCAAAATATTTATTGAAATTGATAACTTTTTCTTCCCCGGCATATCTTACCTTGCGTTCAGCAGTTTTTACCCACGGCAGTTTGATAGCTTCTTCGATGCCGATTTCTTTGTCGCGCTTCTTGAATACCAACAAATCTGTCATTACATCTGTGCCGGTTCCGTTAAACGTAGTATTAGGAAGTCTGATTGCACCAACCAATTCAGCTTTTCTGGCAATGTGTGAGCGTACAGTAGTATTGATTTTGTCCAACGAATTATGGGTTGTAATAGCCATAAGAATACCGCCGGGCTGCAATTGTCCGATATTCTTCACAAGGAAGAAATCATGAATTTGTAACGGGTCGGCAAACTCGCCGCTGTACTTGCTGTCTTTAAGAGTGTTCTCGCCAAACGGAACATTACCGATAATGAGGTCATAGAAGTTTTCGGGTGCTGCGTGCTTTTCATAGCCTTGCACAAAGATATGTGCATCCGGATATAAAACCTTTGCCATTTCGCCAGCAATAGGATCTATTTCTACGCCAGTCAGCACAGCATCTTTTTGCAGTTTCGCAGGCATCAAAGCATAGAAGTTGCCAACGCCCATTGACGGCTCAAGCACCTTGCCGCCTTTAAAGCCTAAGCGTGTAGCCAAATTCCACATTTTAGCAATTGCGCTAGGCGGAGTATAGTATTGATTGCTTACGTTCAGCCACGCAGTTTCCCACGCTTCTTTCCCTAATGCTTTACGTAATTTGTCATTAGCTTCTTTCCACTCACCGCTTGCATATTCGGGGTTCTCCCACGTGCCTTCAAACAGAAGTTTCTTCATGCCGCCCCAACCAGAATAATGTGCCATAGCATCTTTTTCTTCTGGTGTAGGTTCAATGCCGTCTTCCTGCCAACGTCTTAATGCTTCAATAGCTTTAAGGTTAATAGAAAAACGCACTGTCGGCTCATGTTTTCCATTGCCTAATAGTGCGTCTTCGTTATTTGCATGGTAGTTGCCATTTTCTAAAATAGAGTAACTGCCTTTATTTATTCTTCTTCTGGGTACAGAAGAAGACAGCTCTCCGCGTCCGCCATTCTCTGCATCCTCTCCTGCGGGCCCAGATTCTTCTGTTTCGCCACTTCCGTCTGATTCTTGCACGCTCTGTTGTAAAGAAGTTCCGCCATTATCAGCAGTCTTCCCTCTTTCTCCAGACGTGCTACCATATTCGGACGCAGGTACTCCCATTGCTCCAGAATGTCCGCCAGGTCTTCCGGCTCCAGCGTTCCCATTTTCTCGCGGTCTTGTTTCAGTCTGTCCAGACAATCCAGTCTGTACTTTCTGTCCTCCTCGGTTTCCTGCGGTACTTCCTTCCGCTTCTCCGCTTCCAAGTCCGCCGTTACCCATTTCTCCGCTAGTTCCATTGCGTTGTCCATTTTCCTTACCTCCTTCGGTATTATCTTGATTAGATTCTACCATACTTTCAACATTATCGGAAGTAGGATATTTCTTTACTCCCTCAAATGCAGCATCAACATAGCCAAGGTATTCGTCGCCGTAGTCGTCCGCAAATTCGCGTTTAATGGCAGATAAGCTCTTGCCGTCATACACGCGATTACCGACATATTCCATCACGGCTGTCATAACATCGTCGTTGAATTTCTGATTGTCAGGATATTTTTTCAGTGCGTCCCACACCGCAGGCAGAAATTGACGCGCTTCTTCGCCCATAACATCAACTACGTTTTCAGCCCATTCAGTGAATCTGTTCACGCCTTTTTGCAGATAAATACCGCCAATTTTAAACAAATGCTTCATCAATTTAGGATTGAACATTGGGTTAGCAGATAGCTTACTCATTTCCTTTTTGGCTGCTTCAATCTCTGCGTCCAATTCATCCTCGTTGAAGACATTCATAAACTTAGACTTCGGAATAACATCGTTCTTTTGTGGCTCATTCTTTTTCTTACGTCCGATTAAAGCATCAAGAGCTTTTCTAGCGCGTTCTCCATCAAAAGGATTAGCAGGCTCTTTAACTTCCTGTTTTTCGGCAGGCTTAGGCTCCTGTGTCTGCTTCTTTGTAGTTTTGCTCTGCTCCGCTTTAGGCATTTTTTGGATAATGTCTGTAACCTGCTTAGGTGCGCCAGCTAAAGCATTAGTATTAAAGAGTGTGTCGGGGTTCTTGCTGAAAGTGTCTGCGCTAGGCTTTGCTTGATTTTTAGGTTCGATTTTTTGCTTGCTCAGGCCTGTAACGCGTTTAATAACTTCATCAGCAGTTTTTACTGCTCCTACGCTGATTGGCATATGATGAACGTCGAATGTTCTAACATCATAATTGTAACCGAATTTTAGCATTTGCGGGTCGGATTCTTTAGAGATAATGTGATAAAGTCTATTGTTATTGTCATAATATACAACAGCTCCGTCATGCAATCCTTCTACGCCTTTTAACTCTTCGTTAGCTTTGTCGACGCTCAGAATATTATCAATGCCAAGTTTGGTAGCAAAGGTATCCCACAATTCATCACGTTCAAGCTCATAGTCACGCTCTTGCGGTTTTGCTTCCTCGGTATATCCTAACTGCTCTGCAACATCCATTGCTTTATCGGTTTTGCGTGCCTGCCATACTTGCTTATCGCTTTTCCACTTATAGCCTGCTCTACCCATAATGCCGCCAGTGCCTTTGCCCTGTGCGCCGTTAAACTTGACTTGAATAATGTTAGAGTTATCGCCTACGATTGATACATCAACGGTAGTACCTTTAGGGAGATTGAGTTTTTCACCTTGCGCAGTATCAGTTTTTTCAGCAGGATTATAGCCTAACTCTTTCGCTATTCCCATAGAACGCTCGTTGACTTTGCTTTTCCACGCTCCGTCACGCCATTTATAGCCTGCTTCTTTAACACTTTGTCTTACTTCGTCACTAGGTTTTTTGCTGAATTCTATTGTAATGCTCTGATTATCATCAACAGTAATGTCAGCGGTTATTCCATCATCTCCCAGGATTTCACCTAAAGTGCGCTCTGACTTTCTTCTTTCTTCGGCTTCATGGTCAAGAAGTCCTTGCATATAGTCCCAGCCGCCGGGTTGTCCACCCATAAGGTTATAGCCTACCGCTTTATTGGTTAAGCCTTTAGCAAAATTGTAGTTTTCTTCCGTAGCAGGTGCATAGTATTGGTCTAAAGCGACATTAGGAATAGTATTAGTTTCTGCCTTCTTCCAACCTGCATCAAGCATTTTTTTGATAGTTTGCTGATATTGAGGTTCTTTAGATTTCATAATATCAACAACTATAACATTATCTTCTTCTTTGCCGTTGCTCTTCACTGTGAATAAAAGGTCGCGCGGTTCGGGTTTCTCCTGCGGTTCAGCAGTTTCTTTTACTTCATCTTGATTAGATTCGGCAGGCTGTTTCGCTTCTGTCTGGATACTTTCGGTACTTGCAGTTTCCCCAGCGTTGCGTTTTTCTGCTCTACGTTCTTCCTCAGCTTTGTTAATTCGCTCTGCTTGCTCTTTGCCATAGTTAGGATTCTCCTTTAATCTAAGCTCTAAACTTTCGTAGGTCTGGATATAATCGTTAATCGGGTCAAGCTGTGCATGGTTTTCTGCGACGATCGCTTCAAGCTCTTTGCCCTGTACTCCGGCATAATAACCTACATCAGCGTTTTCACCAAAGGCAACTTCCTCTGCAATGTCATACATAGCCTTCTGTGTAGGCTTTTTCTTATGCTCCTTGAAATACTTAGCATACCACGGAGAATTATTGCTCTGACGATAAAATCTGCCACGATGCTGATTGTCGAACTCGATAATAGGAATACGTGAAACGCCGTTGCCTGCGCCCTCTGCCATAACATCGTATATAGGCTGCAAATACTCCTTGCGCATATCACGGAACATATTAAGCTGTCTTCTGCAAGCTTTTAATGGATGCTTCGGGTCATCTTTCCATACAAAAGCAATAGCATCCTGCATCCGTTCACGTGCGCTTTTTTTCTCTGCCCTGTCATTGATAAAGCTTCTTGCTTCAATACCAGGCTTAGGCATATTGCGGCGTGCAGCTCTATCAGTGCTTAAAAGTTGGGTTTGCGGCAAAGCGGATTCTCCGTAGCGTTCAGCATGATACTCTTTATGCTCTTTGTCCCATTTATGCTGTTCCCTAACCTTCGGCAAGGTAATTTCTCGGAAATTGCGTTCATCTAAAGCTCTGCCGTTTCTCGGGGTAGGCTCTATACTAGGCTGCTCCTGCTGTCTAATATTATTTTGCAACGCAAGCGCTCTTCGTGCATTAGGGACAAAAGCACTTTGGTAATCGTAGTTATATGATACGTTAGGCCTAAATGTTGCTTGCCCAGGTCTTACCGCTCCAATCTCTTGCTCGTAGGCAATCTTCTGTTGCTCTGCAATAGCTCTGATAGCCGCCTGTCTTTTAGCTTCTTCCTGTGCTGCGTTCTGTGTCTGCTGTTGCGGCAGTTCCCATTGCATACCACTTCTGTCTGTTGCTGCATTATCATTCTTCAGTTTGAAGTTGGTAACATTCGCCATATCGCGCGGAGAGTTGGCGAAATTATAAAGACTGCCGGGAATGGTTTGTTCTTCATCAAACTGTACATTAGGACGCAAGCCGTTAGAGGTCTTGCTACGTTTACGCATAATATTAGTTTGGATGTTGTTATTGAAAGCCTTTTGAGTGTCGATGTTAGGTATAGGTTCTTCAGTTTTGAAGATATGCGCCAATGGGTCTGCTGCTCTTTCCGGTTCACGTTCAAAAGAGTAAGTATCTTGCTTTGCGTTGTCCCCACTGTTGCCCAGTGAAGCAATCTCCGCCATTAAAGCATCGTGTTTTTCTTGTTCTTCGCGTTCTTCAGATTGCTGCTGTTCTTGCGGCCCTCTATTCAAAAGCAAAGGCTGATTGCCGGCAGGTAAAGCAAGTGTTCCGAGCGTTGGAGCATCTTCAATAGTGCCGCCCATATCAACGTCGGCATTTTCCTGCTGTTCGTTGTTTTTGGTCAGCATTTTACTGCCGCCGTGCATAAGGCCAGCACCTAAAGCGCCTGCAACACCAGACATAATATCTTCATCATCCCAAGTAGTAGGATTGAACATATCAGTATAATTTCCTTCGCCCGTGCCAAACTTCTGCGCTCTGTTCTGCATAATTTCTTCGTAGCCATTAATAGCCATTGTCTTAGCTAAGCCACTTAAAAATTCTTTAGAACCTTTTGTACCTAAGTTTTTGAAGAACGTAATAGCTTCTAACTTATCAGTTACAGCCAACATCGGCATTTCAGCTACAACAGTTTTAGCAAAAGCATCTGCTTGTGCTTTTTGGTCGCCGCCTGCTTTTCTTACATCACCGGCAGCACTACCGCCCTCGGACACAAGTTCAGATACTTTACTTGCAGTCATACCTTCTGCAATAAAGTTAGTGAAGTTCTGTAACCATTTGGCTTGTCCCTCTGCAATAGCAGCATTATTTGATGCAAGCCACGCACCAACAAACGGCAGGGTGGAAGCGACGCCAGCAGCTTTATTTTCTGCAATAAGTTTAGCTCCTGCCATTGCTGCCGAGGAATTAGGAACAATAGCATTTGCCACGCCTGCACCGATAGCTCCTAACACTGGCTGCAATGCGCTCAACGCACCCCATGAGCCAAGCATACCGATAGCATCTCTAGTTGCGCCTTGCGGATTGGTGTAATAGTTGCTATTGAACGGTATTACATCAGACGGAGAATATTGTTTTGTTTTCGCAAGGTTCTCTCTGCTGAAAGCGTCTATTCTGTCAGCAAGGCTTCCTAAAGTATTAGTATTGTCAACAGCGTTAAATGCGTTCAGCGTACCGCTTACTACGCCTAAAGCCTGTTCTCCAATACCTTTTGCCCATTCCTTCGGATAGTCAAGCGGTCCCCACTCGTCAGCATCCTTCTGTGCTTTTTGCTGCTCTAACTGTTCGCTTGTCGGCGCCGTGAGATAATCATAGCGTTCATTCGCATAGTTTGCAGGTGCATTGTCAAACTGTCTATGCAGTTCTTTCAGCTCGTCGGCATTAAGTCCCATGCGCTTTGTTTTTTCAAGTTCGTCAAAAATCCCTGCCATTGTGTGCGCTCCTCTCAACTTAAATAATTTTCTAATATAGCGGCAGCTCCGGCTATATCGTAATTGCTCAATCCGCTGTCATAGTGAAAGTTTGGGAATTGTTCATCGTAATCACTTGTGCGGATGTAGTATTCAACATTGCCGTTTGCTTTTTGTGGTGAAGCAGATACTTCATACACGCCGTTGCGGCTCTCGCCGTTCTGTATTGTCCCGCCGTTTTCGGTAACCATAACAATATGATTCCCGCTGTTTGTTACTGCTAAATCGCCAGCTTGCGGCTTATAGCCACTATTTGCCGCATATAGTTGTCCACGTTTTTTAGCTGTATTTATAAATTGGTCGACATTGTAAAAGCCTGCGTACGGCGTTCCGTCTAATACCGCGCCTATGGTGCGTGCGCAGTTTGTCCCGTCAGTATCTTTGTATGGAATAATTCCGCAAGCATCTCTCATGCGGTTTACCAATCCACTACTTCCGTAATGAATTCCCATATAACCTTCGTTATTTTCATAGCCGACGCGATTAAGAATATCAGCATAATATTCAGTAAGCGCAGTGCTTCCGCTAGGCTTATTGCTTGCTTTTGCAATATTTGCAATAGCGTTATCAAATGTCGGACTTGTAGCAATTTTCACTGCGGCATCGTATAAATCAGCGTCATAACTTCCGCCGCCTCCACCATAAGCTTCAGCTTTTTTAGGTTCAAACTCTTTTGCGAATTCATGCCAATACTCAGGTGTCAGCAAGTCGCTAATTCCCCATTCCTTTTTAGCAGGCAAGCTTGAGGAAGTATCGGGAGGATTACTGTCATAAGCATAGTTAATAGGCGCAGGATAGTTTGATGCATTGCCTTCCAATCTTCTAAAGTCCCCTAAGCTTGCGCTACTCGGAACGGGTGCGGAGTTATCCGGGTCACCATTGTATGCGTAATTAATCGGTGCAGGATAGTTGCTATTAATACTGCCCAGCATAGCCGCGCTAGGTGCTGCCGTTGGTGTTACCATATCGGGAGTTCCGTCATAAGAGTAATTAATCGGTGCAGGATAGCCGTCCGTTGTGGTTGTAGCAGTGCTTGTTGCTCTTGTCGGACTGCTTGTAGGCATTTCAAACTCCTTGTCTGGTGATACGCTGCCACCTGCCGCAGCGCCGCTGTTAGAAAGAATAGTATCGTACAAAGTATTAAACTGCTCGCTGCCGGGCGCATAACCGGATGCCCCCAAAATTTGGGACGGAGTATATCCTTTCGAAAGCAGTCCGCCGACAAAATCAGAACCAGCTTTTTGTGTAGGCGCTGACGGAATAGCTTCTTCGCCTGTTCGTCTGATATACGCTTGAAGTGTTTTCAGCCTTTGCTTCTGCTCCGGGGTGCGTTCTTCTTCCGGTGTTTCTTCTATTCCCTTCGCTTCCTCTACCGCCATTTTGTATTTTGTACCACCGTACTCGGTTTTAGTTGTCGCATTGCTTTCACCGTCAGACTTTTTTTTTGATGTTCCACTCCCACCAATAACTACACCCGACAAATAAGCATCTGCCGCATTTTCAAGTTGCTGCTGAGTTGCGTTCGGATACATACTTTTTAAGCCTCTAATCAGCGTGGCTCTCTTTACGTTGTATAAGTATTGTTGCCTGTCATGCCAATTTTTTTCGCGTTGATTCTCCATTTTGAGTTGGAATTCGCGATCACTCTTAACATCCTCCAGTTTATCTTTCCTGTTACGTTTGTACTTGCGTTCTTCTTCTTCTGACTGGTAGAATGCCTGCGGTGTAATAATGCCGCTTGCTAAAAGTTTTGCTCCTTCGGGGTCATACTGTGCGTACTCTTGAATTTTCGCAAAAGCACTAGCCATTGTAGCGGCGTTCGGCGGCACATGAACCATTTTGCCGTCTGCCCCTGCTACATCAGCGCCATAGTACAAATCTTTAAGGATTCCAGACTGATATACTTCCCTAGCACGTTTGGCAATGTCTTTCTTGACTTCGCCTAACTTCTCATCAATGATGCTATCTCTTACATCAGCGGCTTTAAGTTTGGCTCTGACATTATCTTCCGTGTAATCGGGATTCCAATTAGAGAGTATACGCTCATATGGTGACAACTGCGCCTGTTGTTTTTGGTTAGCGTGAATAGCGTCTACGCTTGCTTTGTTTGCCTGCTCAATAGCATATTGTTTACCACCGGCAGGCTTAAACATCTTATCAAGGTAACTTTCGGCTGTTCCAAACTGATAAGGATTCTCGCCGTACTTATCGCCCATACCTAAGTAGTCAATGCCTTTAGTAACGCCACCAATCGGTGGTGCATCCTGTTGTACTGCTCGCTTTGTCGCAAGGTCGACTGCATCCTCGTTAGCAGGCGGCTGACGTAATGCGGCGATACGTTCAATCTCCTGTTGGTTGCGGATGCTGTCAATAATCTTGTCTGACTTTGCACGTTCGCGGTTCTGAGCGTTCTTGTTGTATGACTGCCCCAGGACTGTACCAAGTAACGTTCCCCACGCTCCGTAGGGGTCTGTATTAAAATCAATCGCCATATTCTTCACCTACCATTTAGAACCAACTAAGCCGCTGTTACCAAGCCAAGCCGTAGCAGCATTGCCCAAGAATGAGCCTAAGCCGCCGCCACCTGTTTTCTGTGTTTGTGTAGTTGTGCCGTATTTTCCTGCGATACTGCCTAAAGTGCCTGTGTTAGCACTGTCCAAGCCAAGGGATAACTGCCACATCTGTTTAGGAATGTTGATAGCTGCATCCTGTGCGCCTGCCGCTGTTGTAATGTTCTGTCCTGCGTTTGCGATTTGGTCATTCGCAAGTCCGCCGACAGTCTGAATGTTGTTAGTAAAGTTCTGTGCCATAGTGTTGGCTACATTCTTGCTAATATCATTCATGCCCTGATTCATCACACTGCTGTTGATAACGCCGTTGTTGCCCATAGTGTTAAGCAAGTTGCCTACACTGTTCTGAACGCCGCTCTGAATAGCCTGTGTCATATTGTCTGTATATGCCTGCGGTAACTGTCCATTGGCAAGCTGTCCTAAAGTGTTCTGTGCATTGCTGATTTGCTCTTGTGCCTTTTGGTTCATGCCGTTGAAATCAGCCTGCGTATCTGCCCAACTGTTCCATAATAAGTCGCCTGCACGCTGATTAAGCTTGCTCATGTTAGGCTGAATTTCTTTCAGATATTCCAACTGCTGATTAAGCAAAGCACGTTCTTCATCAGACATTTTATAAGTAGTAGTGCTGCTTACGTTGCCTTTAAACATTTGCAGGTCAAAGTAAAATTTGTTCATTTCAGTACCTCTATAACAACGTAATAAGCGTTACGCTGTTTTTCTTCGTCCCACCAGCGCGGCCAACATAAAAAGCGTAATCCCTCATGGGTTACGCCTTCAATCTTATAGCCGTTGTGCCGCTCCGGCTGTATTTCTTTTTTCGTAATCTTACCGCCCATACCCCGCAAATAAGGCAGTATATTCCTTGTACAAGTAGTACAGAATTTAGGAATATTATGTTCCCTGCAAAATTTTATCGCCCAATCGTACCAGAATTTGCCGTCACCGCACGTTTCTTCAATAGCAAGTACAGTTTTATCTGCACTCAATAGGAATTGAGCATATCCCATGCGCTCATCCCATAACGTCTGTGCTCCGCCTGGTACTTTGTGCTTGTCCCCCGACTTTTTTTCATATAGCTTTACCCATTCTTCAAACGTCATATCACTTCACCACGCTATACAAGATTATTGTAGTGATAGTGTGCTGACTGTTAGAAGTCAGTGTAAGCTGTAATTCGCTGAGAGTATCATACAAGTATTTGATTTTATGCGGCTTCTTCAGATGATGCTTCCAGCTTTGTTTTCCTGCCGTCAGATTGACTACGCCGCCTGCATCGCCCTCAATGGTAATGTTGTATTTTCGTGTGTAAAATGCAACTTCCGTTGTGACTTTGCGCGTGATCAGTTTTGTTTCAATCGGCTTTCCGTTGTCTGTTTTCAAATCAAAGCTCCAACGATATAAGGAATTGCCGCTCAGCAGGATAACTCCGTTAGAAGTTTCCGCAACATCATCAACAACAAAAGGAAATTCAAGCTCAAAGCCTGCGTCCATGTTGTATTGGTAGATGAACACTTTCTGCCTGTTCCTTGCGTCTGGAATAATCACCAACTGTCTTTTACTTACGATGTTCCAACACATAGGCTTGTATACTACTTCTGTCAGCAGTTTGTTAAATTTATAGCCTATTTCGTTCATCGTGAAGTTGCCGTAGGTCTGTACTGTGTCAACGCTTCGTATTCCGTTTGCTGTGATGAACGCTACACTGTTTCCGACAATCTCAATAGAACGCTGCATATCCTGTGCATAGCTCTTTTCGCCTACTTGCGATACGGTCCAGCTAGGATATTCATTCGATACACTGTAAATTCTGCCGTTGGTCTTGAAAACTAACAAGTCATTAGCCATTGGCTTACAAGTGATAATATCACCATCGTCCTTGTAGCCAACCTCTAACCATTTACTCGATGAGTCTACGTTGCTGTCCTCTTTCCATGCGTTCTCGCTTTTTGCGTCACCTGTCGCTGAGTAGTATAAATTATCATCGCCCCTGTGCGTCACTACAAGCCTGCCAAAGCGTTCAAATACATTGTCGCATAGTTTACTACTCTCGATTGTTTTAAGCTCCTCATAATCGTAATATTGGAGCTTATCGCCGCTTGCGATATATACGCAGTTATCGTACTTGCAACATATTGGTCTGTCTGCACCTGTCAGCACTCCTAAGAGTTTTGGTGTGTCATTCAAGTATGTTATGTAGACGTTGCCTTTCTTCTTCTCTGTTCCCTCGCAGAAAAGGATATACGCTTCTGTTGCCGCGTCATAGAAGAAACTTTCGATAACGTCTTCGCCTTCCAACGTGACTAGCGGAGCAGACGTTCCGCCCCTCGTCCTCAGCCTGTTGTAATCGTACTCATAGTTAAGTATCAGCTCTGCTTCATTCTCTGCTATTTGTTCCGGCGGCTGTGCTACATTAACGCCGCCGGAGTAGTCGCTGAAACTGAAAGCAGTCAACTGTTCCTGTCTTTCTATCGGCATAATCTCACCTACATTGTAATCTTCTCAATATCAGCCTTGTTCTGTGCCGCTTCTACTTTTTCTTTCGCCGCACGGTAGGCTGTGTGCAAAGCATTACTACGCACAGCAACAGCGGCGATAACCATCTTTAAGTCGTTAGCCGTTACTGGCGTATCGGCATTATCTGCCGTAGTCCAATCAATCGTTGCGCCCTCGCCTTGTAACGATAAGGCAATGATAGCCGCGTTGATACGGTCACGCGCCTTCTCGTCATAGTCAAAGCTATGCCCATTGTAGGCAATGGGTTCTACTTCTGCCGTGTCGCGCTGATATTTAAGCTCAATGATTTTACGTTCACGGAGCGTTTCAATCGGTTCTTCGACGTGGATAACCTCTACGCCTAATTCCTGCAAGTTATCGTCACTGATAGAGAGTGGGATAAAAATACAGTTTTTGGCTAAGGCTTTAGATACATCGTGTAATGTATCGTAGGTTTGATTGTTGTATGTGTATGTTGTTATCATGATTTTACCTCCGTTAATTTTGCTGCAGATAAAAGCACCATCGGGTCGCTACTTCCAATTGACTTGAAAATGTATGCTGTTAATATAATGCCCCATTTACTAATTGCATAATCAGTATTAGCACCTGTTATGAGAACAGAACTGTCTAAGCCTCTAATGGTAAGCGTATATTGACTACTATCACTACCACAAAGAATATAAGCTCTGAAAATCGTTGATTCGCCCTCTGCAACCTGTGAGCACAGTTTAGCTAAATCAAGAGTAATATCTCTATCAGCAAAGCCATAAATAATAGGGGTAGACGGAACAAAAGTCCCGTCTAAAAAAGTAGCATAGTCTATTTTATGCTTACTGATGTTGTTAAATGTCTGTGCCGCTGTCCATGTGTTAGCCGTATCAGTGCTTACACCACCGCCACTACCGCCACCAACAGCAACGCTTACATTACCGCTAGAATCAGGAGTAGTGCCGTTTACAGACTTAACCACCGCACTATCATCAGCCTTCAATGCAAGCATAGCCTTAATCTTACTATAAAAATATTTGAGTCCGTCAAGGTCTACCAATTTAGCCATTTTGTACATCACCTCCGTAGCCTAACAATATAAATCCGTTAACGCCATTTGTGCCGCCAGCCTTGCCGACAGTCAGCGTGTATGTATGCCCTGTTGTGACTGTGACGTATTGGCTATCGTAGCCACCACTACCGCCATATTGACCGCCGCCACCATAACTGCCAGATGACTTTGTAAACGATACCGCAAAGCCGTTTGTCAAGCTGTTGCCACTTGACGCATAGCCGTTAGGCTCACCGCCAGCGCCTTTACTCCATGCAATGCCACCGCCCTTGCCGCCTGTTGCCGTAACGCCAAATGCCATAGTATCACCGCCATTGCCACCGTTAGCTCTTGTCGAGCCTTTGCCAGCTCCGCCGCCGCATACTGCTACTCTTACACGAGTAACGCCGTCAGGGACAGTAAATGTGTAGCTCCCCGCCTTTGTCCATTGTTGCTCTGTGTAGGGCACTGTAACAGTCGCTTTGTGCTGTGTAGCGATTGCATAGGTCATTGTCCCTGTGCGGACACGTCCTGCCGTAGCGTTGCTGTCTGTAATAGGCTTTAATGCAACATATCCTGCCGCGCCACCAACTCTGACTGACAGTGCATTGTCACCTGCCTCTGCTGATGTTGTGTAGATGTTACAGCCTACCGCTGTGCCGTTGGTCTGCTTAACATACAGTTTTTTACTCATCGTACCCATATCATCACCCTATCCATATCTGACCGCCGGGGATGTTGAGTGTTTTGCTGACTGTAAGCGTTTCAGCGGATGTGTTACCCGTCAGCGTGGTGTTTGCCGTTGACGGTATTGTAGGCTTGTTTTGCAAATCATTATAGCTACCGCTTGTAGCAACGCTTGCTAAATCACTTGCCGCAACAGCTCCTAAATTAGCTCTTGCCTGTGCTGCTGTTGTTGCTCCTGTACCGCCCTGCGCTATGGTTACAACGCCGTCGCTAGGGACTGTGCCTGTTCCTGCAAGATTCAGCGCATTGTCAATCTCGCTGTTTGTCGCAACTTCTACATCAACAGTGCTTCCTGTGCCTTGTTCGCCTTTATCACCTTTCGCGCCTTGCGGAATTGTAAAGTCAAGCACCGCCGCTGATGTAGTACCACTATTAACTACCTTGGCTGCTGTTCCTGCTGCGCCTGTGGTAACAGTGCCTACTTTGATTGTAGCTGCCATACCTGTCGCCCCTTGGATACCTTGCTTTCCTTGTGGGCCTTGAATACCTTGGATGCCTTGCAGACCTTGCTCACCCTGTAAACCTCTCTCGCCCGTATCGCCTTTCGGGCCTGTATCGCCTTTTTCGCCGGGCAAGCCTTGTAGACCTTGCGGCCCTCTCTCGCCTGTATCACCTTTAGCACCAGCATCACCCTTATCACCCTTCGGGCCTTTCAGTGCGGCCAACTGCTCCTGCGTAAAATCAGCATAGGTAAAAGCGTCACCCTTGTCACCTTTAGCTCCCTGTGGGCCTGTTGCACCTCTTTCACCCGTTGCGCCCTTCTCGCCTTGGATGCCACGCAAGCCTTGCGGGCCTGTGTCACCTTTGTCACCCTTCGGCCCTTGGATGTTGCCGCAGTCAATCCACGCACTGCCGCTCCATGCGTATAGGCTCGTACCTACCATATAAGCGTCACCCTCATTGCCTTTAGGATGAGCCGCCTGTAAAGCCGACAAACTGTCATATCTGCCTTTAATGGTAACGCCTGTGCCTTGTTCGCCCTTATCGCCCTTCGGGCCTTGCGGGCCAGTCGCTCCCTGTGGGCCTCTCTCGCCTTGCGGGCCAGTCGCTCCTGTTGCACCTTGCAAGCCACGCAGACCACGTTCGCCTTGTGGGCCTTGTAAGCCTGTGTCACCCTTAGGGCCTTGCTCACCTTGTGGGCCTTGTAAGCCACGTTCGCCTTGCGGGCCTTTCAGTGCGGCAAGCTGTGTTGCGGTAAAGTCGGTGTACTTAAAAGCATCGCCCTTATCACCCTTATCACCTTTAGCGCCGGGCAGACCTTGTAAGCCTTGCTCGCCACGTTCACCTTTAGCACCTGTTGCGCCTGTATCGCCTTTGATGCCTTGCTCGCCCTTTTCGCCACGCTCACCTTTTACGTTTACCGGAGAGGGATTGGTCAGACCAGCTTTATTCGTCCATGTCATTACGCCGTCAGCATCCACGGACGGAATAAAGACGTTGACGTTCTCGCTGTACTCCTTAGCCTTATCAGCGTACCCCTTTGCGGCTTTCTCGCTTGTAGCGGCGTTCTGCGCACTCTCAACGGCCTTGTCAATCTCAATGCCTACGCTTGCCGCCTTGTCTGCGTACTCTTTTGCTTTGTCGGCGTAGTCCTTTACGCTTGCCAACGTATCGACAAGGAAAGTGTTTGTCAGTCTTGTTTCTGAGCCTACTGGGTTCTCTTCAAACTCGTTGCTACTGACCCGCACCGCCTTATCACTCGTGGTTGCGATAACATCTCCTGCGGTTTCCTTGCCTACTACTGTAAGCTGAAACTGCCCTGATGTTCTCGCACATTCGTAGGGGACGATGCACTTGCCGTCTATGATAGCAACTTCATAGGTTTTGTTGTCCCTTGCAAATAACGCCCATTTGTCGATGCCGTCCCAATCATCAGAAAAGGTAAACAGCAACTGCACGAAGTTTTTGCTTCCTTCTGTTACATAAGCGTCTGACACTCTCGTCAGCCGCATACCGTCAATTTCAAATTCAATCTGCATTGTTTCACCTCGCCTATTTGTCGACAACATTCGCCGTCATAGCGTTTATTGTTTTGCCCCACTCAAATTTGATGCCGTCTACCGTATCGTAGCTTGTTGCGCCATAGAATTTCAGCGTGTACTCTTTACGTGGAGTTACTTCTACAACGCTACGCATATTGGTGTGTTCGCTTTCGCCTTCATCTTCTATGAAACTGTACGATTCGCCATATCCCCATACTGTATTGTTAGCAGTATTTGTTACGCTGCAACTGTACTGTAATTCTTCTCCCATAGGAGCGTCAGCGTTATTTACAGTTGCTGTAAGCAGTAATTTAGTAATACCAGACGGAACAGTAAATGTTTCCGTGCCGTTGTCTTTAGTAGTAAACACCTTGCTACCCTCGACAATGCTATACAATGCTACGTTGGTTACGCCGTTAGCAACATAGGTTACAGTTACTTTAGTGCTGTCATTGCCATAAGCTACAACATAATCGCCTGTATGCTTATCAATGCCGCCGATTTCAATTTTGCCGTCAGCATCTGTTGTCTTTGCTTCGCCGTTGACTGTAACTGTATCGTTTGCCACCGATTTGCCGTCATACAATACACGCAGATAGCAGGTAATGCTGGCGGGCTGAATCTCAACCGTAGTTACAACGCCGTCGGTGTAGTTGACCACCGCTTTAGTAGTCGGAGCAGTGCCGTAAGCGAATATATGCTCTTTTGAGCCATTACCGCTCATCTCGATTATTCCGTCTGAGTTGGTAGTGTACGCCACGCCGTCAACAGTTATTGTTGTTGCCGTCAGCGGGTTGCCGTCATAGTTAATCAATACTTGTACAGTAACTTCCGCCGTGTATGTGTTTGTACTGCCGTCGGTTACAAGGAACATTGCATATCCTCTAGCTATTTTAGAGGTTGCGGCAGAATATTTGTGATAAGCCTTTGTAACGCTTGCAGCGCAACAAGCTCTAGCTATATCGTTTCTGCCGTTATATAAGGTTTCCCACGGGCCGTGCTCGTTTGTAGTAAGTTTCATCTGCCATAAAATCCTTACAAAAGCTCTGGTCTGTCCCGCTTCAAACCTGCCAGCCAACACTAAGTTCTTTTTTTCGCTAGGCATTGCGCCTGTAACGGTATAAGTTGTTTCCGCCAATTTCTGTTCGCCAATATATAACTGAGCAGTAACTGTTCTTTTTGAGTTATCGTAAGCCGTTATGCCGCTGTTAGCATTTTTGTAATCGACCCTGATGCTAGTATTTCGATAGCCAGCGGAGCCGGGAACAGTGTGTTCTCCGTCGTCGTAGTCATCATAATAGCTAAAGGGATTTTTTATATCTAAGACTAAACTAAGCTCAACATAGTTTGCTGTTTCCGGGAAAGTTACGTCCATTACATCGCTTGATGCTTCAAAATCATAAGAGTAACGATAATGTCCGTACCAATACTTCTCCATTTTTAATACGTTGTAAATGCTAGTGTTGTCGGTACGCTCGTCGTTGTTTACGCCGTATGAGCCTTCATCCAATCGCAAATAGTTGTTGACCTTAAAGCCGTTTACAGTAACGTCTGTTGCTTCACAGACAAGGTAAAACGTAGCGGCAGGATAGCTCTCATCGTTGATTTTAATTGTCATAGGCGACATTAAAACGCTCGGAGGTGTAGGCCACGGAGCGGCAAATCTGATGTACTGCCCGTCATACGCCTTGCCGATAATCATCTTCTTAACCTGTGCATATGTAATGCCGTGAGCGTCGATGTAGTTAATGCCATCTTGGTTAAACAAGGTATATGAGCTATCGTCGTTCGTCAACCTTAATCCCTCTTGGCTCAGTTTGACGTTACCGCCTGTAATCGTCAACGCTCCTGTCAAGTCAATATTTGCAGCAGCGAAGTGCTTGCCTGTTATGGTATTAGCCGCTATCTTATCACCGATAACGCTTCCTGCCTGTATAGCGTCAGAAGTTACGCTGTCAGCGGCTAACTTCTCTGCGGTAATAGCTCCTGCTTCGATTTTGTCAGCGGTTACTGCTCCTGTGGCAATTTTAGTCGACGTGATAGCATTGGCCTGTATCTTTGCAGACGATACGGAGTTAGCCTTTAAGTGCTCCAGTGCGATACTTTCGGCGGCTATCATGCCACCTACGATAACATTTTTGTCAAACACTGTATCGCCTGTGATATGCACCTTTTTGCCGTCGATTACAATGCCTTCGGTAGATACATTGATAGCATTGATAACGCCGTCTTTCTTGACGCAAAGCAGAATATCATCTTGCAGTTGGTTGATAGATGAGTAATTGCAGTCGGCAGGTTTTTTGTTCAGTTCCGTAACTACGCTCGTAATGCTGTTAGCGTTCTGTACGATTGCCGAGCCTTGCTTATCAATCGTTGAGCCTTGTTTATCAACCTTGGTTACGATGCTAGTAATGTTATCAGCGTTGGCTTGAATAGATGCCTTGTTGCCCTTTACGTCCTCTACGATAGCAGTAATGCTCTTGGCGTTCTGCTCGATAGCTGACGCATTGCCTTTAACGTCCATAGCGATTGTAGATATGCTGTTTGCGTTCTGCTGAATAGCCGTGCCGTGGGTTTTTAGCGTGCCCTCAGCATCATCTACACGCTTAACCACGCTTGTGATAGAATCAGCGTTCTGCTGGATAGAAGATGTGTTAGTGCTGATTGTACCCTCGTTAACAGTTACTCTTTTGGCTAGTGCCGTAATATCAGAAGCGGTCTGCACAATAGCAGTACCCTGTGTGGTTACTGTGCCTTCTATGCCTTCTACTTTCTCGTTCAAGCCGTTTACTTTTGTCATAACACTTGAAATGCTGTCAGTGTTTTGGTGTATACCGTTGGCGTTAGCATCAATCAGCTTATTAGCCTCATTGATAGCCGTAGTGTTATCAGTAATCAGTTTTTTGAGTGCATCGTTGATACTAGGCTGATTGTTGGCCTTGTCGATAGCGTCCTGCGTAAACTTATCAAACTTGGTGTAGTCGATAGTCGGTACTTGTCCTATGTCAATGCCAGCCTTGCAGTCTGCTTCGCTCGTATCACTCCATTCGCCGTCACCTAATGGGTCTACAAAACAATACTTGACGGTGATATGCCCGATGAAGAAGAAATAGATGTACTCGCTGTTGACTGTATAGAAATCATCCTCAACGGTTTCTGTGCTGTCAACAGTCTTGATGTGAATCTTGTAGCCTGTCGAACCTAGCGGCAAGCCTTGCATTTTGATACGCACGCCGTCGATAGTGCTTGTTAACTGCGGTGCGGTAGGCTTCTGCGGCAGCGCTTTGCTAAACTCATGGACGGCAGGTTCGCTATACTCGCCGAAGATATTACGGATATAGAGATATGCCGTGCCGCTTCTGACACCGGGATTAGCTCTGCTCCACGTTTCACGTGTGCTGTCCAATCTCTTGTCATTCCAGACACCGGGGTTCTGGTCTAAACGCAATTCAAAGAAATCTATATATTCGTTAGGCTCAAAAAGCCACTTCCATAACGGGCCTTTCTCGTCCCATGTCAATACAAACTGTGTCGGTGGATTAGGAATGTACTGGCTTCCTTGAATCTTGATACTAGCTTGCGGAGCTGTGTCAAAGTCGGCTGTGTTGCCCTTGGTGTTTACCGCTACTACCTTGATATAATACGTCAGACCAGTAGTAGCACCGCTGTAAACAAACTGTGTGCCGCTGCTCTCTCCTGCCTTCTCCCATGCCTTATCCGTGGCGGTTCTGAACCATACCTCAGCTTTTGCATAGTTGGTTACAGTAGTCTTTACCCATGACACCTGTATGGAGTTTACACGAACTCCGTCATTGATTGAATGTAGCTCTAATAACTGCACACTGCTGACGTGCCCAGGTTTTTCGCCTGCATCAGCTGTGCTATCATCAATCTTTTTGTTTAGATCTTCTCTGTACTTTATTAACGCCTTTTTGAGTGCGGCTACAAATGGCTTGCCGTCACCGCTGACGTTGTTTGGGATATGTTGTATGAGCTTATCAACGTCCATCAGTAATACCCTCTTACAAAGTTGTCCTCGCTGTTATTAGTACATCTGATAAGGTTCTCCACCTGCTCTGCTACGTTTGTCATTATCTGCATCTCCTGCGACATCTGGAACATATCGCCCATGCCTGCACGGATTGCAGCATACTCAAAGATAGCTGTGTCAAAGTCATTATTGTATGGCGTAGAATCTGCCAACGTCAGCTCCGGCTGTTGTTTGATGCCTATAATCTCATATGTGCAAGGTTCTTCGGGCAAAGGAAAGAATAGTATCTTGCTTCTGTTTAACAGACAATAGCAGTCTATGCGCCCTATGCGGTTCGAATCGTCAATAGCGTTGATGTTAGTCATGCGCACCTTTTTCCCATTGACACGCACGTCGACTAACTGTTGAACGCTACTAGACAGCTTAACTTCATTCTGTCCCTTGCCTAACGTGCCACTAGCTAGAGTAGTTGCGATAAATTCGGGGTTGACCGGCAGAATGATACGTCTGATAAACGCTACGCCGTCGCTGATGTAGTCCAATAATTCCTCATCAGTAAAGCTGTTCTCGTCCTCATCCTTCATTGTTCGCCGCAGTCTTGCGATTAATGATTTAATCTCAATCATAATAAAACTCCATAAAGAACAAAAAAGGGCAGGGAATGAATCCCCGCCCTTATGCGATTAGTCGTTTGCAGAAGAAGTAATAATTTGTACAACGCCAAAATCTTTTTCGTTGAATTTAGACTTGCCAAAGCCCATAATACCGCCAACAGCAAATCCAACTTTGTTCTCGTAGTCAAATGACTTTTCTTTCCAGAACGGTTCTTTACCGATTGCCTGCACGCCAGCTTGGCAGCCTAACAGCAAAGCATGGCCAACCATAGCTTTAGAAGCACCGGTTTGGGTACGCTGCAAATTCTCGTACTCATGCAGCACAACGCCGTCCCATACGCCCAGCATACCGCTGAACAGCGGGTTTTCAATGCCACGCTCAGCGCAGTTATACTGAGCTTGCAGCCATTTAGTGTCCTTTTTCAAGTCACGTGCTTGGTACGGGTCAACCAACAGAATGTAATATTCCTTGCCGTTAACCTTCGGGCGGCGAATCTTAGGCGACATAGTTTTCGCTTTACGTGCTGCCGCGGAGATAAGGTCGGTGGTCAGCAGGTCAGTAGCAGTGATAGTGCCCTCCGCCGTGTTGGAACCTGCATACATAGCGTGGCTAGTAGTCGGGGAAGCAGTCAATGCTTTCACGATTTGGTTCTCGATGTACTCAGTCAACCAGGTTTTCAAGCCGTCTTTCGCTGCGGTACGCAGGTCAAGAATGGTTTTCTGCTCTTCCATAGCGCCCTCTAAGCGTACAGCATGGCGGAATTGGTTAATGGTTACACTGTAATCGTAGAATTGCAGTGCTTCTTCATTACCTTCCAACATTGCGTCGCCCATGATTGGGTCGCCGGTAAGACGCATCATCAACGGAATAGTGATTTGGTCGCCCTTCTCTTTTTGCAGTTGAGTAACCTTTTGAATGATAGAATCGGTAGAAGTACCGGTGAATTTAGCAAAGAAGTTGTCGCGCTGTGCTTCTTTCCAAAGTTGCGCTGCCCATACTTTCTTTACAAGGTTTGCCGGAACTTTTGTATCGGCAAACATCTGCAAATAAAACTCGAATTTCATTTATTAGTCCTTTCCGCGGACTTTATTCCTCATAGTCGCCGGGAGCGATTTGCTGTCCCATAATGCGCTTCAACACATTTGGTGGGATTTTCATCCATTCTGCCGCTGTTGATGTAGTCGGTAATGGTTGGTGTATCCCATACAATATCGCCTTTAGTGCTGCCGCCCACTTCGGGAGCGGTAGGAAGTTTTGCCGCTTCTTGAATTTTTTTGTTTGTTTTCGGCTTGGCGGGAGTATTCTCTGTTCCCCAGCCGTCACCCAGAACTGTGTCCATAAAGTCTTTGACGAAGAAGTAGTCTTGTGATGTTCCCTTTCCCTGATCTAAACGGTCGATAGCTCCTTGAGCTGCCATTTATTAGTCCTTTCCGCGGACTTTATTCCTCATAGTCGCCGGGAGCGATTTGCTGTCCCATAATGCGCTTCAACACATTTGGTGGGATTTTCATCCATTCTGCCGCTGTTGATGTAGTCGGTAATGGTTGGTGTATCCCATACAATATCGCCTTTAGTGCTGCCGCCCACTTCGGGAGCGGTAGGAAGTTTTGCCGCTTCTTGAATTTTTTTGTTTGTTTTCGGCTTGGCGGGAGTATTCTCTGTTCCCCAGCCGTCACCCAGAACTGTGTCCATAAAGTCTTTGACGAAGAAGTAGTCTTGTGATGTTCCCTTTCCCTGATCTAAACGGTCGATAGCTCCTTGAGCTGCCATAAGAAAGCGTTGGCCACGGCTTTGTGCGGCTTTACATACCTTGGCCCACTTTGCTTCATACTCCGGGTCTGCGAGAAACTTCTCGCAACGGCTCTTGTATTCGGCGGTAGTTGACTGAACATCAGCAATGTATGCACGCTGTTTTTGCACATATCCCGTAACTTCTTTTCTGACTTCGCCCATATATTGAGTAGTCAAAGCATCGTAAGAGTCTTTAATGCTCGGGTCGTCGCTATACTCAATGTTCTCAACATCTTCTTCGGACAAATTGAGCTGTTTGGCGGCTCTGCGACGTGCTTCCGCGGTCATAAGTTTAATCTGTTCTACAGTAAAATCGCCTACTGCCTGCGGCGGTTCAGCAGGTGCAGGGGATGCCTGCTGTTGTTCTTCCTGCGGTGCGGCGGCATTTTTATACTTAGCCAGCTCTGCTTCTAACTCGCGTTGACGTGCTTCTGCGGCCTTCATGCGCTCGTTGATGCCTTTGAATCTGCCATACGGAACGGATGTGCCTTCTTCCGGCTCCTCGGTGGTTGTTTCGGTCGGCTCTACATCTTTGTTGTCGCTGTGATGGTCAGCGTGAGCTTCCTCTTGCTGTTCTTCTTGCTCCGCAGGTTCTTGCGGCAGCTCGTCTTTGAATTGCTCCAAAACATCAGCGTCAATACCGGGAATATCGTCATTAAACATCTGGAAGTTAAAGTTAAACATATGTGATTACTCCTTTACGTTTTACGCCCGTCGGCTAAATGCGCCCATATCGTCGGCGGCACGAATATAAGAAAAGCGACTGTGACTACAAAGCTTGTAACGCCTTGTAAATCTCAATCGCTTTTTCAATCTGTTTAATTCTTAAATCACCGCAGCCATCACCGCTTGCTTCAAGCAATGTTAACGCTTTATTAATCATAGCTTGGTCAAGTTTCCTCATAGCCTTATCTACTGCGGTTGAGCGTTCTAACATAATAGATGCATGACGTTCATAAGGGGATGCAGGTACATCAGCTTCAGCCAATACATCTAAAAACTCCTGCTGTTCTTCGTTTTTCTTTTTTACTGCTACCATTGTTTATACCTCCTATAATACCGGCTTATTCGCTTCAACCAATCCATTCATAGCGGCCTGCGTCAATGGTGACTGCGCCGCCTGTGTAGGCTGTTGCGGTTGCATCTGCGGTAATTGCTGTGGCATAATGCCTTGCTGTCCCATGCTAGGCTGTTGCATACCGCCCATGCCCATGCTCTGAGCCATTTGCTGGACACTCCATTGCAAGAAAGCATCTGCGTACTGCTGTGGCAGGATACCCGCCTGCGCCGCAAGTTGCAGCTGCAAAGGTAATTGCAGGTCTTTGTAAGCAATGCTGCGGGACAACCGCTTCTGCTTCTCCAGCTCCATTTGAGCCTGCATCTGCTGTTGCTGTGCCTGCGCCTGTTCTTCCTGCTGGCTTTTCAGTCTACGTTTGATTTCAGCTTTTTGCGGAATGTCTGACAAGTCAATCAGAATATCCATGATCATGTTGCCTTGAATACCTAACTTGCCGCAAGCGTCTACTAAGCTCCAGAACTGAGCTGTGCGCTGCGTAGATGTAGCAGGTGTATCAGCAATGACAATATCAAATTCGCCCACGGATAAGTCATTGAGCGTCTTTGTAATCGTCTGAATCATGCCTGTTTGTGGGTTGACTTGTTGTTGCTGAACCTGTTGGTTTACAGTAACAATCTGCGGCTCGCCGTTCTCGCCTACAATTCTAAACGTCTTTTGCTCCGTGTAGAACTGCGGGATGATACCGGGTGCACCACGTTTTCCCCATAACATATCTACAATCAGCTCTTTAGCCATACGCAGGTTGTCAAACAGTCCTGCTATATGAGTAATAGCCTGCTTCTGCTTAAGCTCAATAGCACGGCCAGACTGCGAATTGCTGATGTCTGTACCCATTAAAGCTTCGTTGATACCGCTGATGCTAGGCATTTCGTTCATGGCTTCCTGCGACGCATTAATGATGTTGGACGGTGGCGCTTGCGGTTCAAGCCTTTGCAGCTTCTGCATGGATAACGCGCCGGGATTGACTTTAAGTAATGCGCCCGGTGTAGAAGCATTGCGCTTAAAGGATGCTTCCTGTTGCGGCGACATTGCGCCTTCCTCCGAAATCCAACCTCCGTTAGACTGCGTGTTAAGGATATGCAGCTCTTGACTGCGGCGCTTGTTTATCTCACGTTGCGGGTCTTTAAGGTCACGTACAACACCGGAAGGAATATCATCCTCGCCCTGATAGTAACAGATGAATGGAACGAATGGGATAAATCCATGCTTATAAGGCGATTGAATATCCTCTAAGACAACATTGTCAAAGAAGGCTAACATACGAATCTCGGTAGTAGTCACAGTCTGCTGACGCAGAATCATGCCTAAAGCTATCATATCTTCAGTAACCTGCTCCACCAATTCGCCGTTCTTTAGGATAAATAGCTGCTTCTGCACGGCTTTCTTATACCAGCACTCGGCAAAGCGAATCTTCTTCGTTTCGTGCGAATACCATAATTCATTGTATTTCTTATCATTCTCGGTTTCTTCCGTCATATATGCAGCGGTCTGAGCGTTGATTTCATCCGCCTGCTGCGGATATTTGGCGGCTAGCTCGTCCTTATCTACCCACCGGGCACGGATAACGTACTTCATGTCACGCATATGCTTGTCGCGGCTCTCCGGGTCGGCGTAAATGTCAAAAGGCGATACACGTCTGATAAACGCGTCGCCGTCCTGCGCCAGCCAGTCGAATTTATATCCTACCTCAAACCAACCAATACCGGTAACAACGCCGTCATTAAAGACGTCGCTCTCCTCGTAGTTATAATGGCTGCGGTCCATGATGTATTTTGTAACGCCTTTTCTGAGCTGCGCCTGCTCATCATCATCATTAGTGCGCGGCAGGAAGTCAATATCATAGCGGTTAAGTCGCTGATAGCCGCTTAACACATTGATTAGCGGCTTGATGCGGTTAATGGTAATCGCAGGGCGCTTAGCATCTTCAAGCGTTTTCTTATCGCCATCCGCCCATTGTTTGCCGGAGTAGAACTCTCTATCCTCTCTCGCCACGTTGCGCCACTTCTGCTGCGCTTCTACCGCTTCCTTGAACCACCGCTTGTATCTCAGCAGCTTGCTGTTCTCTGCGACGAAGGTTGTTGAGTTGTCCTCTGACTTGGCGTATTGAAAATCATCTAACATATCTCTCACCCCTCAAAATCGCGTGGGAACTGCTGTTTAATAGCGTTAAGGCCTGCGAAACATGATAAACACAGTGCTCTCGCTGTCGGCAGGTTCTTTACTTTAACTCTTATTCGTCCTGACTCATACTCTGCCAGCTCGTAATCATCACAGAAATGTACAACGCCGTATACACATGACTGCGACACGGCGCTCACCATGCCGCAGACAGCGTGGAACTCCTTGCTGTGCTCCTCATCATGCCCTGTTACCTTTAACTCTATATCGTTTGGAGTCATGTTAAGCTCATATCTAATCATGCTATACTCCCATAAAGCTTCTTCTGCTTCCACTCTCGTTGTTGTAATCAAACTTCCAGCCGTCGCGTTTGCCTGGCTTCTTCGGCGCTGTCGGCTTCCACGGTCTGCTCATGCAGCCGTAGCCTATAGCGTCGATAGCATGGTCTTCGCCGTTCGTATCGTATTTCTCCGGCTGATTTTTATCGTGCGTTATCTCCGGCAAGGTTCTGATAAGGTGGAAACACGTGTTAAACACCTTTATACCTGGGTGGCGCTTCCCTTCCTTATCTTCCCAACCTTGCAACCGCAGGCGGATTTCTTCTCCTAGTTGCTCACGGCCTTTGACGGACGGATTAAACATCATGCATCCGTTGTCCATCAGCACTCTGTTTATCTCCTCTGCTATGCTAGGCGCTCCTGTGTCCTGTTTGCCCCAGCAGGCATTATCTAACACGGCATATCTAATCAAGCGCTTGTCGGCGCTCTCAGAATCGGCTATGCGTTGAGCAACAAGCGTGCTAGGCTCTTTAGTACCCACATTAGCCTTGCCGCCGTAGCCGTAAAGCTCTCTATAAACGTACATAACGCCGTCATAGTCGACCGCTATCCAATAACACGCATATGGATGATAGCTGCCCCAGTCCATGCACCTAAATCTCATCCAGCCGTCGGGGATTTTAAAAGGTTTGATAACGTGCAGGCTCTCGCTCCAATTATTAAAGTATTGGCCGCCCAATAGGCCCCATTCGCCCAAAGCGTACACGCGATAGCCTTCCGGATCTCTTTCTCTGCGGCGCTCCATGCGCATTTTGTATTGCTCGTCAACAAAAAGATTATCGAGAAACGTGGAAGAGTGCGCCAGCACATTCGGGTCGGGGTTATCGAAGAATTTGCCTTTAATCCAATGAGTGCTACTCACCGGGTTAAAACTCCCTCTCATTTGATAGTAAAGATTCGGATTATCCAGCTTGCCGCGCAGGCGGTCGTCCAGAATATCCCAATCTTCTTCCGTAAGCTCCGTTGCTTCTTCTACCCATATCCATGTCAGCTTGCCTTTGTCAGACGTGATAGATTTAACCTTCTCACGCTGTTTATCATCCTTCATGCCACGGAAGATAACAGTGTTGCCTGTATCCTTGCATTCCAGCCGCAGTGGGGATTCGCGCACGCTCCAATGCTTTTCCCATTCGCTCCCGAAGATGCGGAATATAGCCGTCTTAAGCTCTGCAAAGGTGCTATCACGATTGGACTCATCAATTTTTCGAACGCATAAAAGGTTAGCGCCTTTATATTTAGGATTTGAAAGCTTTAGAGTGTAATCATAAGCAAGGTCGACGCTCTTTCCGCTGCCAGCAGAACCTTTAAGCAACACGTAGCGCTTCCTGCTCTCGTTGACCTTGCGGAAAATCGGATTGAGATATATCTTTCTACTCATCGTCTTCAGCCTCCGGCGCTCCATAGATTGGCTCGATAATCAGCGTCGTTCCGCCCTCACTACCGCCGTCGTCTGTCTTTTTGGTAACGTCGATTATCCTTTGCAGCTCTTTGGCTGCCGCCAGTCTGTCCTTTAACTGAGCATCAAGCCCGAACTGGTCTTTGACCTCGCCGCGCATTGTCGCTGTGAGGAATTGAAGGACCTCGTCGCCGTCTGCTACAAGCTTTCGCTCTGCTTCTGCTCTCTCCCTCGGCTCTGCGGCTGTCTTTAACCGCTCCTCTATATAAGCTTTGACTGACGCTTTCTGCATATTCGCATATCCGCTCTGCCGTGCGCTCTTCTCGCTATATCCTGCTAGCTTAGCCGCTTCCGTCGCTCTATCTCTACCTAGTTTTATAAGGTAGTCGGCAAATTGTTTCTGCTTCTGCGTCAGCTCAGCAGGTGTTGCTCTTGACTCGTCTGCCATTCCTGGTCACCTGCTTCCATTTAGCCGCCAGCGCTAACACTATCTCAACCTCGCTAAACGTGGTCAGCTCTACCACTTTAACTCGTTCGCTATGCGTAGATTTCGGCTTAGGGTTATCCCTGTTATATTCTTCCGTCGGCACGCTTTTAGACAACGTCAGTGACTGCACTTTTTTGTGCAATTTATCAGACCACACCTGCCGACGATCTAACATATAAATCTCGCCCTGGCTCTCTAAAGCCTGCATCAATTTATTAATCTTAAGTCCAAATCTGCCCATAATGACACATCCTTTGCTGTTGGTGTCCTGCCAACGTAGGAGGCCGCTGGCAGGATGTTGGCCCGCTGTCCATGCGGTCACCAAATAAAAAACGCCGCCTGTTACAGCGACGTTTGATTAGCTTGTCGGCAGTGATAGGCTGCCGACTGAGTATGAGGAGAAAATGAAGAATTTCATGAACAAAGCAAAAAGACACCGAGTTTTTCGCCCGATGCTTTTTTATAATTTCTTCAATTTTAATTATACTACGTATAATTTCGGCTGTCAATTCTAGAATTTAGAGGACGTACAACAGAATGTATTCCACCCCGTCTGCTGTTACGCGATGTCCGCCAAGCTCTTCTTTGACTTTGTCAAGCTTGCCGCTAACGATATTAGAGCGGTTGCAGGTCTTGACGGTACCGCAATCACAGCGGACCTTAACCACACCGCCGCCATTATCCTCTATTATGGTCAGCATGTTAAATTTCTGCCCGGTCATATCGTTATGCATTTTATTCCTGCACCTTCTTAATCACTATCTTCTCGCCGTCAAACGTCAGCTCCAGCTCTCTATCCTCTTCACTGACGTTCATATGCTTCATCCACGTAGCAGGCAGCGTCGTTCTATAAGTCTTACTGCCTGCCCCGGAGTTACCGCCTGCCTTGTTGATAAGGCAGCGCAGGATTCGTGTTTCCCTCATTGATAACACTCCTCACTGCCGTTGTCATATTCGCAGCAGGTCAGCACGCCGCATTCTTGCAGGCTGGCGGTTTTCGGATTCTGTCCCGGCGCAACAAATTTCACGATGCGGTATTCCGGATGCTTTCTGATGATATTTTTGCACATCACCGCTAAGTCGTTAGCGGCTACGTGGCTGATGCCCACGCTCTGCATAACATCTTTAATTCTAACCTCATTGCTGTCATCAACAGCTTGTTCTAAAGCCTGTTTTAATTGTTCATTCTTCATAATCTGTTCCTCCTTTTGGATTTCTCCTTGATTTCCTTTATAATACCATGTTGGTGTCCAATAGTCAAGCATTTTTTTAAATAAAAATAGCGGAGATTTCTCCCCGCTATCTTCACCGCTTCGGCGGTATCAGCTTTAAGCCTGCCGCTAAACCTTCGGCGTATGTAAATATATCGCTTAACATGACATAGTATGTAGCCTGGCTGATGCCCATTATCTCTACAATATCATTTCTGAGCAGGCTCTCACTGTATTTGAGCTTAATCAGTTCTCCCTGCGGCTTATCGGCGTAATGCTCTTTAGTCCAGTGAGCGGCTTTAAGCCATTGTAACGGCCGCTTAATGGTCATAACATTACGCATATCGTTGACATATGCGCCATACTCCACCTCTACACACGGCACGTCAGATACGTTATGGATAGCCTGCTGAGCCGTAGGATCGCTGACTCGGCAATGCCCTCCACCGCCTGTGACTACTCCGCCATTGTCTAAGCGTTTCTCCGCTATCGCGCGGCGGATGTCTTCTTCGTGCTGCCAGCAGAATTCAATCATTCTCTTAACGTTAATCATTGCTATACCTCTTCGAAAATCATGTCCGGATGCTTGTATAAAAGCATCTTCCGTTTAATACGATATACGTCGGTCTTGTCACCTTTCACATCAACAACAACGCTGCGGCCGTCTTTGTACTTGACAACAAAGTCTGCTACGTATTTAATGGCTCTCTCCGTCTTTCCGGAGTGCTTAAACTTCGGTTGGAGTTCAAAAGTCACCTGACGTTCAAAGTCTATAACTTCTCCCGCCATTCTCAACATCTTCAGCTCGCAGTAATAGTCGCCCTCGCGCTGGCTGTCAAAGGTTATGCCGTCGATAACCACTTTCCGATTATGATACTTTCCCCACGCCATTAGAACGGTATCTCCTCATTAAACGGAACCTGTTGCCCGAAACTCTCCATGCCCTGCTGTTCTCCCTGGTTGCCGTGCTGTTCTCTGCGCTCGATAAACTCAAAACGTCCGCACACGACCTCTGCTGCCGTGCGTTTATTGCCGTTCTTATCGGTGTATGGTCTAATTTGCAAACAGCCTTCCACCAACACGCGCTGTCCCTTATGCACGCTGTTACCTAAGGTTTCGGCGCTCTTTCCCCAGATTTGACAATTAATAAAATCCGCTTCACGCTTTCCGTCCTCGCCGGTATAAGGTCTGTCCACTGCCAGCGAAAAGCTCGCCACAACCTTGCCGGTCGAAGTATATCTCACTTCAGCGTCCTTTGTCATTCTGCCCAACAAAACAATGCTATTCATTTCACTGCCTCCTCTTTAGTTTTATCGTCAATGTAACAAGGCCCCAGACTATATGTTTCTTCGTTCTCTTCCTTTGCCAGCTCAGCCATGTATAAGCCAATCAGACTATATACGGCAATGTCTTTCAGACTTTCGGCAATTTTATCGCCGTGAATATCATGGGTATAAACAAAAGCGATATGCTTTGCTGCATACGCTTTCAGTTCCTCAAACATTCCCTCTGCATCGTCGCCGCGTCCGTTAAGAAGCGCGCCACGGCGGAAATTAGCAAGCTCATCTGCGCCGGAGGAATACTGCTCATGCTTTGTCTTAAACAATTCCTCCAATTCGTCAAGCTGGCCATACATAAATTCGCTTAAACCTTTACTCATATTTCTGTACCTCCTTCACATAGTCAACATAATAGACCGCCTTAAATTCTTCTGGCGCTTCCGCTTCTGCTTTCGCTTTTGCTTCTTCCGGTGATTCAGCGTATACGCCGTCCGGCATTCCCATATCGGGGAACGCTATACTTTCCCACCATACAAGGTAGCGTTTCATTAATTCAGCACCTCATGTTTCTCTGCTGCTTTCTTTGTTTCTTCGCAATACTGTTGTGCTGCTTCTGTCATCATGCTCATTAATTCTTGCATAGCCATTTCTTCACCATATTTGCCACGCACACCTAATGCTGCCTGCGCCATCGTACCAATGATTAAGCTTTTAAGGATAATATAATTACCTGATGCACAAACAACATCATCGTTATTGCTGTTATTATAGGCAATTATAAAAGATGCTCCGCATTCTTGTAGCAGCTCTTTCGCCTGTTCGGCTTTCTTGTAATCAATCATCATTTTTCAACCTTTCTTATCCAAACGCCATTAGCTAACTTTTCCAAATCTATTTTCTCCCGGCAATGCGGACATATCGGCATCATATCATTCTTACGCCCCATATGTTCCTGCAACATCTTTAGCACACGCTTATAAGGTCTAAACTTAGTGCCAATCTCGTAGCACCTTAACGTCTATTTCCTAGCTCTGTCATAGTCCTTTGCTATTGCTTGCCAGTCGTTGCACATTAGCTCCAGCACAACGATAGGCTCAACCATGTTGCCACAGTGATTGCAGAAGCAGATTTTTGTGTCCGGGTCAACTGTAAAGCTAATAGGCTTTTTGCTACCGCCATAGATGTTAGTTTCTTTGTAGCAATGGCAAGTAGTTCTGCCCTGTTCACGCTTAATCGGTGAGAATTTTAATATTTTCATCGTTCCTGCTCCAATTTACATATCTCCACGTATTTTAGCATTAAACATAGCTCTCAAACGTGCCTCCGGGTCGCTCATAGCCTTTGTTACAGCTTCTGTGGCTTTCTTTAGTTCGTTGTTAATCTCTATATACTCAGGCTGTTGCCGTACATGGTTTTTAGCAGCATCTACTGCGTGACTATCATATTGCATCTGTACAAGCGACTCCAACGCTTTTAAGTCCGCCTGCAGTTCAACAATCTCGATAACAAGTAACATCAGCCGTGCCGATGTTTTAAGGTCTGCAATATCCAACATACGTCTGATTCCCTCTTTGCTAATCACTGTAACACCTCCTAAATGTCAAAAGCATCAAAAGTTTCATTACTTATAAAAAGCGGCGGCGTGGGAATTCTCAGCAACGCTTACTGCCATTCGGCAACCTAGCCGCCGCACCCATGGGCTAATTAACTTTGTTGATTATTGTTGCTAATTCGTCCATATCTCTTTCTGCATCCTCTAAGGTATCGTGCGACCGGAATACAATCGAAGAATCGTCGCTGTCCATATTAATTCAAACGGTATGTTCAGACTCTCCGGAAATAATCCTCAAAGATTCGACTTTTTCTGAGTTAATATATCGGCGGTCATTAATTTTAATCAGCATTTTCTCACCTCCTAAACAATAATCGGCACGTTAATATCCTTTGCGTACAGGTCTACGCCAGCAACATCAACGATAGCAACGTGCATCGGAGTACAATGTGTGCGCAGATATTTAACTAACGGCATAGCTGCTTCTTTAAGTTCTGCCTGTTGCTTTTCATGCCAAACACAATCCGCTTTCACTTCGTTAAAGACTTCTAGTTTTTCTTGATGGTTCATTTCTTATGCCTCCTAAACTTTTTCAAGGGACTTTTTGTGTCACTCTGCAACTTTTTCAAGGGAGTTGTTGCGTTTTTTGCAACAGCTCGTACAAGAGATTTTTGCAACATGTTGCAGTTTTCTCTTATTCTTCCCACTCCTCGCCTGTCCACTCTTCATAAATGTGCGGGCGTTCTTTCAAGGCTTCTTCTTCGGTACGGAATACAAGGTCTAGTTTCTGCCAACACAAATCGTAGAGGTCGCCCCTCCAACTGACGCTTATAATTTCCCAAAGACTGTTATAAGTGTAGTAATATTCTCCCGGTTTCGGTCTCCACGGCAGCTTTATAATTTTAAAATCGCCGTGTATCAGCTCCACAAATGTGTGTCCAGCTGTGGGTGTCCAACCATCCTCATTATTAATCAAAAGCGCATTCTCATTTAATTTAAAAGACTCTGGGAATGTTTTGTTTTCCGTGCCCCGTTTAAAACTCAATTTAAATTCTTCGCCAATCTCTACGCCCAACATGCGGGCGATTTGGGGAATTAAATTTTTAGCCATGTTATCACTCCTTTTCTTTATTGATTATTTCGGCAAGTTCATTTGCAGCGTTTACAGCTTCCCCATAGGTATCATAAACGCCATAATGGATTCTTTATCCTTATTGGTGTCTGTCACGACTGCTACTGTAGCAAACATGGCATATATAGTTACAAAAAAACCTATTATGCAGCAAATCCCTTGTATCATGTCTATTCTTCCTGCCCAGTAAATCAACCACGGCGAAACAATCGGTTCGTTCATTTGTTATTCACCTCCACAATCTTTCTGCCGCGCAAGCGCCAAATCTGCTGTCTGCGTATTTTTTTCTTGTTGACAATCAGCTCGCGGATGGCAGGTGTGGTTATAACCTCATATCTGGCACCGTACCGCAGCCCCTTGAGATACATCTTCCTCTCATGTCTATCACGTTGTTTAGCGTTCATTTCACCATCACCGCAATTTCGCCTAATAACATGATTTATTCCTCCTCCTTCTTGATTTCTGCACGAATAACAGCCATAGCCTTATACAGATAATCAGTATCGCCGGAGCAAAGCCATTCTTCCAGCTCTGCATTAACAGCCTTGATAAGCTTTTCTTGATGTTCCATTTTCTTCAACCTCCTTTAGTTCTTCTTTCTCTCCCTCGCCCCGCACTTCTGCGGCGTATTCTCGCACCGCTTGCAAGGTCTGTCGCACTCACAGCAGCAGATGTGTAAGAGAGTGCTTATCACGCACTCCGGCGCAACGGCCTTGCAGAAGTATTTAGGCTTTATGCGCGCTTCAATCGCGCTTGTTATTTCTCTGCTCGGCTCCGGGTCGCCTTTCGGCGGCTGCGGCAAGTCTAACAGTCTGGCGACTTTACGCTTGCATTTCAGCAAGCCGCAAGATTTCGCTTTCCCTCGCAAGAAGTCACCGGTTATGACTTTTTTCGTCTTACCGCAGTTACACCGCACTAAAAAGTACGTGTTTTTCGTTCCCATGCTGCCCAGGAATTTTTCAACGGTCAGCGTGCCGTATTTTGCGCCTACCCACGCTTCCCAATTTCTCACGCTAGCACCTCCAAAGTAAGCTCGTTGCCACATTTCAGCAGCTTACTTTTGCAAGGCTCATTATGCTTGCAGCTATACGCATAGTCGTTCATGTAGCATTGCAGGATACGGAATTGATTGTCAATAGCGTTATCATTCAAGCCAATCTGACGGCCGTATTCAAATACGGCTTTGTCCTGCGGCATATACGGCATAATGAGCCGGTGTTCTGCCAGTTTTGCCGCCGTCCATTTGAGCAGCATACCATTCAGCCTATCAGCAAGCGGCTTGCCGTCGCTCAACTTCTCTATGTTGCAGCGGTTTATATTCTCCTGCACATGAGCTTCTTCTGCCTGCTTCAAAGCCGCCTGCATCAGCGCCGGGCTGATAATATTCACGTTAATGCCGTTCGCACCGGTCAAGGTAAGCGCAATCTGCTCTGCCTTCTCCCACCGGTCAAGGCCTATATTTTGCTGATTAAAAATTCCTGCCCAAAGGTTTACTGTTTCCGACAAGATTCGTTTCGCTTCTTCCAGGCGGTCAAAGCCGGGCCGTATATCCTGCGGCATCCGCTTTCCTGCCTGTTGCAGTTTAACAATCGTTTGGGCTATTCTCTGCTGTTGCAGCATCTTCTTCGCCTCCGTACAATTCGTTCACTAGGTCCATACCTGTGTATTCCTTGCCTTGCTTCTTGCTGTTGCCGCTGACGTAGTTTCTTGCTACGGTCTGCACATACGCAAAATTTCTTGCGCCGTGTTCTACCGCTGCTAGTATTCCTTGCTCAACGGCAGCTTCGCCAACCTCATCTAACAAGGCTTGCAGTTTTTCTCCGACAATCGGTGTTAGCGGCATCATGTTTTTCTCCCACAAGGAAAAAATTTCAGTATGCTTTTCCTCGTCATCGTCATTTCTTTTAGGATGATGATAATCATCCTTTTCTTTTCTATTCTTCTCTTCTCTTTTCTTCTCTGTTGCGTTACGTAACGTTACATCATCGTTACATGTAACGTTGCAGGACGTTACATCGTCTAACACATCAGCGTTACTTTGATTTTTCTTTTTCTCTCTGTAACGCTTCACGCGTTCTTTAGTTTGTGTTCTAATCTTGGCAAGGCCTTCTATGTTCTGGTGCTTCTGCCATCCTAAAATTTCAATATATCCATCATCATTAACGGCAATCATGTTAAGCTTTCGGAACAATTCTAAAGCCTCAGTTATTACCTCAACGTCTTTCCCGGTCATTGCCGCCAGAATATCGGGAGTATACGCCACACCTTCGGTGACGTATACCATCCCGTTGTCATTGGTGCGACCAGCCAGGCACAATAGACGGAGCCACAGGCTAACAAAAGCGTCGCCGTTTTCGTTCATTTCAAGAATTTTGATTTTAGGATTATCAAACAAGCCCGTCGAAAGCCGTACCCAGCCTACGTCAGCCATGCTTTACCACCTATTTCATACTAGCTTCAATTTCTTCTGCCGTGAAGATTTCGCCGGTTACAGTATCAACCTTGCCACCCTCTGTAAGCGCCTGCGCTTGCTCTGTAGCGTTCTCTGCGTCAACGTCGATGTATTCAGCCTCGCCGGTTTCTTCGTTGAGCACAGCGGCTTTTCCGTCGCTCTCTAATGCTTCCTGCATCTCGATTGACATAGGCGCATAAGTTTTCATAATAGACAGCAACACAGTTTTGCAGGCCATAGCGTCAAAATCAGACTGCCACGGGCCACTGTTGAAAGCCTTGCTAAAGCGTTTAGCGTGGCTGATGACTTCTTCTTTAGTCCAGTATGCGGTCTTGCTAAAGCCGTTAATGGTTTCAAATCTTGCGAAGTAGCCTACGATGTTTTCGGAAGTTTTTTCGCCCGGCGTGTATGCCTCGGTGAATCTGTTCCAATCTCTGATTTCACCCTCGTACACCGGCGTCATAATGATATGTTTCATCTTGCCGGTGCGCATTGCAAGCTCAATCACGCCCTTGTAACCAATCTGGAATTGAGCGCTGCCCTTGTACGGAACAATCCACGCCTTGCCCAAAGACGGGTTAATAGGCAGGTCCAGGCTTGCAGCAGTCGCAGCCGCCGCCAGAATAGTTTTCGGGTTCGCCGTGGCCAGCAATTTGTTATTGTTAGTCAGTGTCAGCAAAGAGGAAAGGAAGCCTGCGCTTTTCTTTCCTAACATCTTCTCAAAACGTTGTTGTACGCTTTGAGAGCCAATCATCACGCCCAAAGCAGAGGGCGCTTTGCTAGCGGCTGCAGGTGCTGCCGCTCTTTTTTGAATACCATTAATAGTTGCCATTATTCTTTTAACCTCCTTAATTTCAAGCAGCCTTTTTCGCTGTCATAGAGAATTTCTTCCAATGATAAATCCAAAACCTGCGCAAGTTTAATGCGTGTTTCAAACGGAATAGTTTTCACTGTACCACGTTCATACATCGAAATCGCTTGTGCTTCCATGTAAAGCCTTTTCGCTACATCAACTTGACGCAGGCACAGTTTGCAACGCTTATGAAATAGCGTAATACCTAACTTCTCCTGCTCTGTAAGTTCCGAAAGGCTCATTTTAAAGTGAACCTCATACTAGGCTTGCCAACCTTAGCATACTTTTCGTATACATCCGGCAGGTCTTTTTTCAGTGCCTTGCTGTCCAGCGTTACTCTTGCAGCAGTCTGTTTATAGGTAATTTTTCTATCTCTGAACATACCATTTTCGTTGCCGTCAAGCATAAGCTTCAAGGCATTTTGTGCCTGGCCTAGTTGTTCTTCCAGCACTTTTTTCGTTGCGGTCAGTTCATCAATACGCTTAATATATTCCTCCGCCGCACTCGGCAGCAGCGTGATATTATCAGCAGACAGTCCGCTTTTACTATTCATTTTGTCGATGGTTGCGGCGGTGCTTTCGCTGCCGTCAATCTCCGGCAGAATATCGTTTTGCAAGTTGTTCCAGAATATAATCGCTTGCGCTCTCATGTCTGAAATAAACTCATCGTTGCGGGGAATTTCTTTCCATACAAAATGATTACCGCCGATAAGACAAGCAATATACCATTTGCTGTAACCGGTAATCATCATGTACCATTGGCACTGACAATAATAGCTATCTGGCAGCTCGTCGCCGTCCCAGTCCTTAGACTTGAAGCCGTTTGCAGTCTTGCATTCCAGCCCGGCGTCCTCACCGACTACTAGCCTGTCGACGTTTGCAAGCATGAAATCATATGATTCATCTTGCAACGTGCCGCACTTGCGAACCTTTTTGCCGGTCAGCTCACAGAATCTGTCAGCTACAACCTGCTCAAGCACAGTGCCCCAATAAACATACTCGTTATCGGACAAGTCCTCCGGCTCAACGTCGCCATGCTTTTCAGCGTAGAGTGCGTAAGCGCTTTTCCAGGGATTAAGCCCCATGATGCAGGCCACGTCACTGCCGCCGATGCCGCTATTGCGGACGCGTTCCCACGCCACGCGGTCAGCGGCTTGCTCAACTGTCATAATCAGTTTGCCCTTCAATTTTCTCATGCCTCCTTAAATTTCTTTATATAACGGGATAATAATTTGTTGTCCCGCTTGTAACCACTTCACGCCGTTCAGATTGTTGTACTCTGTTATATCGTGCATAAACTCACGGCAATCACGGTACTTGTCCTGCTGGTCCATGTAACGCCCGGTAATCTCCCACAGCGTCTGTCCCTCGCCTACGGTGTAGGCAACTAAAGTTTGCTTATAGTTAGGGAACAAAAAACCATGTGCCTTGGCAGCCATCTTTGCGGCGCTGCCACCGGTCAGAAAGATAAGACCGGCAAGCAGAATAACGGTAATTAAAAAAGCCTTTACTAAGCCTTTAGTAGTCTTGCTCATTTTCCCCATCCTTTCATAACAACCTTGCGCCAGCACTCGCCGCCGCTGCACACGGTAACGAGCAGGCCGCTTTCCTTATCCACTACTTTCGAGAAGTTCATGTGTGACAAGTCTTTGCCACACACAACACACTTTCTTTTCTTCTTAGTCATTCGTACCTCCACACTTCCTCTTCCAGGTCAAGAGGTGTAATGCCCATGTAAGCGGCAAATTTTGCTGGGCTAATGTGGTACGTCCAGTTCTTTTTACTGCTTGCGTGGAAGGCCACGCCGAACGGCAAGGCTCCACAGCGCAAACCGCAACGCACAAACATTTCACTTTTCTGCATGAGCCGTGCGGCCGTTTTAATAGGAACGTTTCCAAGCATTTCTATTTCCTCCTTATTTTTTTAATAATGCGCTTACGCTGCATTTAAGAACCTTAGCCAATGCAATCAGTTTATCTGCTCTCGGCAGAAACTCTCCGTTTTCCCACCGGCAAACAGTAGCAGGCGTAACACCCATTTTTTTTGCAATATCTTCTTGCGATAATCTTCGCTTGAGCCGCATTTTTTTTAGTGCGTTCATTTGCCTACTCCTTCCTTTTGTTATTAAATTACTCTTTACGTAACTTTAGTTTTTAAATTACGTATTCCGTAACTTCATACACTCATTATATTACGTTATTCGCAATTTGTCAACGTAATTTTTCCTTTATTTGTTACGCCAGACGTAATATAATATAGGCAAGGGTGATTTTGAATTTTATTTTGGGAGGAGCGGGGAAATGGAAGTTCACTACAAGTTTAAGGAAGCTCGCAAGGCTTGTGGGCTAACACAAAAAGAAGTAGCTCAAGCTCTGAACGTCACTGCTGCTACTTATAGCAGATACGAAAATGGCCTTATTCAGCCAGATCCAGAAACATTAAAGCGCATTGCTGTTTTAATGAAAACGTCTGTTGATTTTTTGTTAGGTTCACCGAGTGAAAATAATTTGCAAGCCGACAACGCCGACCAACAAGTAATACCTGCCGTAAGGAGTGACGAAGAAAAACTCCTTGGCGTATATAATAGCCTAGACCAGGAATCCAAAACTCAGCTTATGTCTGTTGCTTACTTAATCATGTCGAAAAGCTTAGAAACTCAAGGCATAAACGTTCAACAACTTATTGAGCAGCAGCTACATAAAATTCAAGAAAAAGGAGGCGAAAAAGATGAAGGCTGAGGAAGAATTACGTCAAATGGCTATTGCTCATGACCTGTTTTGTGAGCTTAATCCGAAATCAAAGGATACCGCTATATCTATTCTACGGCTACTGTTGGTCGAGGAAACGCGCCCTTTTTGACAGTCTACTCCGCCGACGGTAGCCGACGTGAGCAAAAGCCAAAAACCGACGACAAGTAATAAAAAAGAACGCCTTCATTCATTGGAGGCGTTCATAATTATTTTTTGAGGGGAAGTGAAACGAATGCGATATACGCGACGTCGCAGTAAGTTCAGCTATCAACAGTATTACTTTCAAGTTATAATGCCAGATTTAAAGAAAATATTTTTCTCACTCTCTAATCCAGCGCTCTATAATGCATTTCAAGCTTACAAAAGGAATTATGGAGAATCAGCGTACAATTACGCATTAAAATCATTCCCCGATTGGCGGAATGGTACTAAAGCAATCTCTACGCAAACTATGTATAGATTGTTAGAAACATTGCCGCCAGTCTTATCTACTAAGCAGCGCACGCACCTGCTTGAAAAAATAATAAACAGATATGTCGCTACTCATCCTGCAAATACAAGTCAAGATTATAAAAGCTATGCTTTAACATGGGATAACTACGAGTCGGAGCTTAATTCTCTTATTATTGTTTTACAACGAAAATTGAATGCATCTAATCCGGTTCTCTACACAACATTGCCCAAAGTAATTATTGATTCTGCTGCTTGGGTGTGCGACGATGATATGTTAATTGTTCAGCGTATTCTAAATGATTGCTATGCTACAAAAGTACGTTATAAATATATTGCTGCAATCAATGATGTAAAAGCTTTTTGGAATAGGTGCAATAGTTTGAAAGCAAATAACAATGTATACGGGAGTGTAAGCTTGGATTTGAATATCCCTGATACTGCTTATTATATTAATATTGTCCCAAAAGAAAAGACATTTTCTCAAAAGCTTAGTGAATTTTTTGGAGGACTATAATTATGGCTAAAAATCAATTACAAAACATAAACAGCAATTCTCTTACAGATAGCCTTCTTAACGAAAAATTAAATGCATTGCCGTCAGAAGCGCAAAATGATTTAGTTCAATATGCTGCTAAAATGAAAATGGATATGGAGGCTCAGATTGTAAAAGAAAACTTTCAAACAAGAATTGCCGACATTGATTGCCAACGGCATATAGAAACTTTTGCTCAACAGCAACGGGACTGCTCGAATAACAAAGGTTCAAGCAGGATTACTACAGACATAAAAACCGCAACCGGAAACATGAGAATTGAAAGCAAAACTGCTGGTGTTGGTTGCCTTCTTCCGTTGGTAGGAATGATAGCATTATTTTCTTTGCTGTTTGTTTAAGGAGGCGCTATTATGTTAAACGCAGTAATCTATGCTCGATTCTCGTCAGATATGCAGCGTGAAGGAAGCTAAGGAAGGAGCAGCTAAACATGAAATTACCTAACGGCTATGGTTCTGTTACAAAACTAACCGGGAACCGGCGGCGGCCGTATATGGTCCGCATCACAACGGGCTTTACCAATGACGGCCGTCAGCTTATGAAAATACTAGGCTACTATGCAAAGCGCACGGAAGCACTTAATGCCCTAGCCGAATACAATCAATCGCCCTATGATGTTGAAAGCGTGGGCTTGACGTTTGCCCAGGTACACGAGAGATGGGAAGCTGCAACCTACGTTGACGGCAAAGAGCAATCTAACCAATATAAGGCAGCATATAAACGTTGCGCGCCGCTATGGGATATACCATTTAAGAATATTAAGACTGCGCAATTCCAGCAGATAATTAATGACTGCGACAAAGGCTACGCCACCAAGAAGGCAATCCGAATCGTATGTAATCTGATGGCAAAATATGCGCTTGCTAATGATATTATAGTGAAGAATTATGTTGAGCTTACCAGCCTGCCGCCGCAGGTTAAGAGCAGAATACATAATCCGCTGACCAAAAAGGAGCTTGCTGTGCTTTGGGAGAACAGCCAGGATATAAAAGTGCAAGCTGTGCTTATCCTCTGTTATACCGGTATGCGCCCCACTGAGTTAGTGAAAGTTGAGAAAGCGGACGTTGACTTTGAAAATAAATTCTTCGTTGGCGGCATGAAAACCGCGGCAGGCCGTGGCAGAAGAATCCCGATCGCTGATAAAATCTTCGACTTCTTCAAGGCTGCCTACGAACGCAGCACCGGCAAATGCATCTTCTCTGATGAGCGGGGAAAGAATATATCCTATGACGCGTACCGCAGCAAATATTGGGAACCGGTAATTAACATGTTTAAGATGGACCACTTGCCCGGCGACGGCCGCCACACCTGCGCAAGCCTGCTTGACGATAAGGACGTAAACGTAAAAATCAAGAAATTAATTCTGGGGCACGCCAGCTCCGATGTAACAGAAAGAGTTTACACGCATAAGACGTTGGAACAGCTATTAGATGCTATAAATTTGATATAAGTTTGTTACATACGTGTTACATACGTGTTACATACCCGTTACATACGCAGTTGATTTTCCATGAGCCGTAGACACTTTAGACATAATAGCAGAAGTATAGAAAAAGCCCGCAACCTGCATGGTTACGGGCTTTTCTTGCGATTTGTGATTGATTGAGATAGCCTTCTCTATTAACGTTTGGTAAATTGAGCATCCTTATTTTAAGTCATTCTTTACGCTATTTG
>ERZ1026772.152-NODE-152-length-53040-cov-10.117109_pt1 | contig 53040 bp, 57 predicted proteins | sample MGYA00380124_ERZ1026772 | MGnify/ENA primary metagenome ERZ1026772 (study PRJEB33269, sample SAMEA4719760) | human gut metagenome | biome: human-associated habitat; feature: organic feature; material: feces | place: Cameroon | collected 2013-10 ...
CTTTGAAAGAGATCGGGATGTATCACATGATGAAGGAGTCCGCCGTGGAGAAGGCAAAGAACCGCACGGTCGAGAAGCTGAGAGAAGCCTATCCCGGCAGCAGGCTTCAAGTGTGGAGGACTGTTCATCGTATGCTGCGGAGGCCGATCCCGCCGCCGGGGGAGGACAGTGAGCTGCGGCGCGACTTCCCGCAGTATGTCCGCGCCTTGGCGGAGGTCTATGCTATACTGGAGGAAGCCGTTGCAAGCGGAGAGCGATACTTAGGCGAGAATGAGAGCTCCAATACCTGTGAAAAGTAAAGCTGGAGGCGTATGTAAAGATTGTGGATGGTCCTCTTACTGCATAACCGAATCTGCCGCCGACAGCGAAAACTGCCGAGCGGCAGTCTTACAATATGGGAAGATAAGTAGTCAACTCAAAATTTTTTACAAAATTCTTTGTAAGATTTTTTGTTTTTCGTAGTCATATAAGTGAACGGGACAAGGAGGTGAGCAGGTGACGGACTTTGAACAGATATACAAGGACTATTTTCGGGATGTGTTTCTCTATGTGCGGCGGCTGTCCGGCGGGGACGAACGGCTGGCAGAGGATATTACCAGCGAAGCCTTCTTCCGTGCACTTCGCCGCATTGACAGCTTTCGGGGGGATTGCGACATCCGGGTGTGGCTGTGTCAGATCGCAAAGAATTGTTACTATACCCATCTGAAACAAAGCCGCAGGACAGAGCATACAGCGGATATGGAACAGCTTATATCGGAAGCGGAGGAATCGCCGGATGAAATGCTGCTGCGCAGCGAGAATGCCCAACAGGTAAAACATCTGCTGCATGAGCTTCCCGATCCGTACAAAGAGGTTTTCATGTGGCGTACTCTTGGCGAAATGAGCTTTAAGGAGATCGGGAAGCTGTTTCACAAGACGGAAAACTGGGCGTGCGTCACCTATCACCGCGCGCGAAAAATGATCCAAAAGGGAATGGAGGCTGACGAAGATGAAAAATGAGTGCAGCATCATCCGCGATATTCTGCCGCTGTATGTGGAAAACATGGTATCGGAGGATACGTCGGAGTTTGTAAAGGAGCATCTGGAAAGCTGCCCCGTCTGCCGTGCGGAGCTTGAAAAACTGCGGGAGCCTGTAGAGGTGCAAACAGAGCCGCAGCCCGACATGGACGCCGCGCCGCTGAAACGGCTGAAAAAGGCACTGCTGATGAAAAAGGTGCAGACCATCCTATGCACGGCGGCGGTGCTGCTGGCGCTGATGCTGTCGGTCATCTCCTTTCTGACTGCGCCGGAATACTTCGCCTATTCGCCGGAGCTGGTGACTGTGACGGAGGAAGCAAACGGTGCGGTGACGCTCTCTTTCAGCAACGAGGTCACGAATTATAAGCTCCAACAAATCGCCGACCCCGAGGATCGCAACACAGTCTACCATCTTGAGGTGTGGACCTCTGCATGGGACAGGGCGTTCCATAGACCCGGCGTACAGGCTGTGACCGCAGCACCGGAGAGCGGCAAGCCGCTTCTCGTTTATTTCACGCAGTTTATCAACGGACACGCCGAAAGCTCCAGCGATAGCTCGGTGTGCATCTACGGCACCGCGCCCGACAGCGGCGGCTGGGTCGCTTTGGCGGGGCTTTCTTTGGGCTATTGGCTGCTATTCAACATCGCCCTGTTCCTGATCCTTACCGGGGTATGGTTCAAGCTGCGCAGGAAAGAAAAATCCCGCCGCCGGGTGGAGCGCCTGCTCCCGATCCCTATCGCATACGGGCTGGGGCATCTGTGTGTCATGGGCTTTCGCACTGCATCCTGTTCGGAATGGCGCGACTTTCAACTGATCCTTGCAGTCGGCGTTCTGTTCTACTGCGCGATGCTGCTGGCATTGAGTATTTTTTATAATGTAAAAGAGCTGCGGGGTATAAAAAGAGAGGGTGAGAACGAATAGCGGTCTGACCATTTGGAAAGCAGGTGTACCATGAGAAAACTTGTGATCTTTTGCTTTGCCGTTTGTATGACCGTGCTTACGGTACTATCCCTGTTCAATTTTGCACAGGACGCAGAGGAAAGCATGATACTGGATAAGCGGGCGGTGATCCTCGAAAAGCCGGAGACATTGAGCAACCGCGAATTTTTGGGACGGATAGATACTGCACTCGGAAAGATCGGCGCAGACATTATGTACCGCCACGCGGAGCTGGATGGGGACAAGCCACTGTACCGCTACTATAAGACCAGCCATACCGACAGCTTTCTTTCCGTTTCTACTGGGAAAGGGAGCGTGAGGCTGGAATCGGACGAGTTCTTTTCCACTGCAAAGCAGCCGGGAGCTATGGCGCTGCATCTGTCCTCGCTGTTTCAAGATACCGCCATCTATTCACTCATGCAGGCGCAGCAGCATGACTTGACCGCCGCGATCTGGTATGTGGCGGAAGGACAGCTTGACGCGGTGCTTCATGCGCTGAAAGGCTTGGGCTATTCCGTAACAGCAACCAACGAAAGGCTTTTGTCTACCAAACTGCCGCTTTATTTCCTGTTCATTCCTGCCTTTATGCTCTGCGTCAGTATCGTATTCTACACCCTGTCCGCAGGCAAGAAAAATGTGCTGAAAAAAATGGAGGGCTATACCACGGGGAATATCCTGCTGGGGGAGATCAAAGCCTTTGCCCCTGCTTTGTGTCTTTGCTTTCTGCTGATTTTTGCCGCCGCCATGATTTGCGCCGTGTGGCTTCATCCGGTGGCAACCTGGCAATTTGGGCTGTTCCTGCTGGGGGATTGTCTGTGGCTGCTCGTTCCTCTGATGCTGGGCATCCTGCTCTCCCTGCTGTTCCTCTCCGGGCAGCGCAGCGCGGAGTATGTGAAGGGCAAAGTTCCAAAGCGCGGGATCTACATTACAAACACGCTTGCGAAAGCTGCTTTTCTAATCTTTATTCTATTCTCTCTCACCATTGCCATGCGGAACATCACGCAGATCTACAACACCTTCCATGCGGCGGAGTTCTGTTCGCAAAAGACAAAGGGCTATGTGACTGTCCCTCTGAACAATGTTAATTCCGGCAGAGCACCGGAGGGCGCGGATTATCTGGCGTTCTATTATGCCACAGTGGATCGCTACAATGGAATACTCATGGCAGCCAACGATTTTAATTACGACCTGTTTGAAGGGAAAATGCTGGGAGAGGCATACGGTCAGGATTATGCCCACATCAACCGAAACTACCTTGCGTTCAACCCCATCTATGCGCCGGACGGGGAGCAGATCGGTGACGCTCTGCTTTCCGATACCCATGTGAATATTCTGCTTCCGAAGTCCAAGGAATACAGGCGGGATGAGGTACGGGAGCGCGGCGCGAGCTGGGGAAATTCCGGGGATGTGAATATTGTCCTCTACGATGATAAAGCGTCTGACATATACTCCTATAACGCCAGCACAGGGCTTGGGGGAAACGGCGCTCTGCCCGCGCCCATCCTTGTAGTCAAGGAAGGTGACCTGCTGGACGGGCTTTTCATCGAAGCATGGTGTTCACAGGGGGCGTATTTCCTCTATGTTCCCACCGATGATCCGTATGCGGAGCTGCTGCCTATCCTGCGGGAAACGGGGATTGACGCGGCGACCGTTTCCACACCGACCGTCGCCGCCACCTTTGATAAAATGCTCCACCATCTGACCTATATGCTGATGATTTGGGGCGTACAGGCTTTGGTGCTGCTGATCGGGCTGTTCTGCCTGATCTTATTCGGCGCAAGGCTCTACTGCGACAATTACAGGGACAGGATCGCCTGTCGCCTGATTGAAGGGCATTCCCTATTAAGCTGTATTCGCACCCATCTCGTGCTGACGGTGCTGTACTATGGGGCGGTAGCGGCAGGGCTGCTGCTCTTAAAGCTCGCCATCGAGCTTGATTACAATATCCTGCTGGGTACATTTCTCGCGGAACTGCTGATCACGCTGCTTGCTTGCGGCAGCATTGCCCGGAAGAACCTCTATCAGATTGTGAAAGGAGCGGAAGCATGACTGCCATTACTTTATCCAATATCAATAAACGCTTCGGGGAAAAAGTTCTGTTTCGGGATTACTCGCTGCATATTGAAGCCGGAGAGTTTGTCGCCATCAAGGGCGAAAGCGGAGCCGGAAAAACAACTCTCCTGAACATCATAGGACTGCTGGAAACGCCGGACAGCGGCAGCGTCACCCTCTGCGGCGCAAGAAACCCGTCCTTTTCCTCCCGCGCTGCGGTTCATCTGCGGCGGCACAAGCTTTCCTACCTGTTTCAGAATTACGGACTGGTGGACACCGACACCGTGGAAGCCAACATGAAGCTCGCCACCCGGTTCGGTAAAGCAAAGGGCAAGGCAGAGAAAGAACGCATCGCGGATGCGCTGGCACAGGTGGGGCTTTCTGGCTATGAGCGTCGTAAGGTCTACACCTTGAGCGGCGGTGAGCAGCAGCGGGTGGCGCTGGCAAAAATCATTGCAAAATCCCCCGACATTATCCTTGCGGATGAGCCTACGGGCAGTCTGGACGAGCGCAATCGCAGCTATGTGATGGATATTCTCAAAGAGCTGAACCGACAGGGGAAAACCATTGTTGTTGTGACACATGATCCCTATGTGAGCGATTGCGCCACACGGCACATTGCGCTGTGAGAGGACGGAGGGTAAAGCTATGCGAAAAAAGAACTGGGCTGCCTTGCTATGCTCGATCCTGATTCTTGCGAGCATAGGGCTTGGCGTTTCCATCATTTACTCGGACTACTATTTCAGCCCCGTGTCGGGCTTGCAATCCTTTACTGTCGCGGACTTCTCCCGGATATACCTTCATCCGGAGGAGGACGCAGGCACGCCAAGTGCCGCCGCGCCGTCCGATGAGCTGTATGTGCTCCTGGAACGCTGGGCGTTGGAAAACGAGGCGACAATCCTATACAAGAACGGGTTTGCCGCAGGCTGCGGCATCCTGGACGGTTCGGATTGGCTCCGTGAAGCCATCGGGCTTTCGCTGCCTTGTGACGCGCAGGGCGTATTAACCGCAGAGGACGCGGCTTTTTCGGAAACCTATGTGCGCGACGGACGGTTTTTGCCGGACGCGCTGGGGCTGCCTGTACTGGGAACCTATCGGGAACGGGATGTGCCTTCCGTTATCTCCAATGCAGGGTTTCTCTATCCGTTGTCCATGAGCGGGGCGAAGGATGGAATGTACTTCACAGATGGCACGGACACCAGTGGTCTGACGGCACTATTTGAGAATAGCGGCTATACGGTCACTGACCAGCGGCAGCGTTTGAGCCTTCCCGCGCTGGCGGCGAAGCTTCTGACGGACAGCGTTCTTTCCAGAGCGATTTCCGCTGCCATGCTCGGTTTGATCTTTTGCTTCTCCTATGTGGTGCTGACCGTGTATCGGGAAAATGACCGCCGCTATCAAATCTATCATTTGTTTGGACTGTCAAAAGCACGGCTGTTCCTCCGCTCCACCCTTATGGCGATGGGTATTGCACTGACGGCTACTCTGCTTTTCGGCGTGGTGCTGTACCGGGGGCTGACCTATATGCCGGACAGTGATCTGACCACGCTGCTGATAGGTACTACGGCAGGGTTTGTACTGTTCTCACTGATTTTGAACTGGGCGGGCTACTGCGGAACAGCCGCACGGTTGGGGAAGGGGGGAAGATGATATGACACTGATCAGGCAGGTGATCCGGGATTTGGTCAAGGATGTTGGATGGGTCGTTTTTTACGGCTTTTTAACCGCAATGTCCATCATGGCTTTCGTGCTGGTGGGATTGAGTTACCAGCATGTCGCGTCACAAAATGATGCAATCCGTCGCTTTACACAAAACGATGTGAGCATGGTGCGGGTAAAGGATTTGAGCAGTCTTATGACAGCGGCTGGCAGGGAAACTACCGCACAGCCTGTCAGAACAGGCAGCGGGCGGCAGCAGAGCCTCGTGGAGCTGTTTCAAAAGCATGACAACCTCGGCAGCCTCGTCCTTCTCCCCGGCATCGGCGGGTATCAGCAGACCATCGTTTATGTGGGCGTCTATACTCGGCTGACAGCATTCCCGTTTCCGGCAGGCAGCGATGCACCCATCGCCGCGGTTTCGCCGGACTGCGCCGGGGACAAAGGAAAGACGCTCCGCATCGGAGATCACGAATACACAGTGACCGTTGTTCCATCCGATATGGACGTTTACCATCCGCTGCACTACATTCCGCCCGCATCGGAGAATTTGAAGAAAACGCTCTATGTTTTCTCGCCATCCTGTGAGGATGCCCTTTCCCTCGCGGCGTTTCCGCACGTATCGGTGGATATGTTCATAGACCGTCTGATTCTTGCCGAACCCACAGAGGAAAGCACCGCCGATGTCAGGTCGTTCCTGTATCAAAACTATTCCGCCTATGCGGAGATACAGTCAACGGAAAACTTTTTGCGGCTTTCCGCCGCAAGCAGCACCCGCACCCATCAGGCGTATCTTCTGTTCTACATCATATCCACGCTGGTTTTATTCGGTGCGCTGCTGCTGAATACCTATCGCATCCTGCGCCGCCGGATCCCGGAATATGCGGTGCATCATCTGTTTGGCGCAACACAGCGGTTTATCTTTGCAAGGATGTATCTGTTCGTGTTGGGATACCATGTGATCCCGCTTGCGGGAACGCTCCTGATCCTGTCATTGAACAGGCTCGCGTCGCCGCTGAATCTTCTCATGGTATTCGCAGCCACCATGGGCTCGGCGTTCCTTGTCACAAGTATTGTGCAGCAGCGTTTTGTATCTAAATTTTCACAGGGATTAAGGAGGGAATGAACTATGCCGGGGATCACCGTTACACAAGCCTGCAAGAGCTATGAAACCAGCCACTATACCGTAAAAGCGGTGAATCACGCCAATCTTTCCGTGGAAAGCGGCGAAGCCGTCGCCATTGTCGGACCTTCCGGCAGCGGCAAGTCCACACTTTTGAACATTATCGGTCTGATTTTGAAGCCGGATTCCGGAAGCGTCGCCGTGGGCGGAGAGGAAGTCCTGAACATGAGCGACAGGCGGTGCAGCGCTTTCCGAAATGCCTCGTTCGGCTATATTGCGCAGGACTTCGCCCTGCTGGACGATGAAACCGTATATCACAACATCCGAATCCCCTTGCTTTACAACAGGCAGATCAAGCGCAGGGAGCACAAGCCCCGAATCAGGGAGATCGCGCAGAAGCTGGACATATCAGACAAGCTGAACCGCAAGGCAGGCAAATTGTCCGGTGGAGAGCGGCAGCGGGTGGCGATCGCCCGTGCAATCGTCTGTGACCAGCCGATCATCCTTGCGGACGAACCCACCGGTTCACTGGACGCGGCGAACAAAGCGAATGTCATGGACATCCTCATGCGGCTCTGCAAGGAAAGCGGCAAGACGCTGATCATCGTTACGCACGACCCTTCGATTGCCGAACGCTGTGACAGGATCGTTCAGATGACGGATGGCCGCATTGAGGGAAACGGAGAAACCTTGCCGTGAGAGGGTGTGCGCCCATTACCAGGGATTTCAGAGTCAAACAGCCGCAAGCCACCATTTTTGATGACTTGCGGCTGTTCTGTTCAGCAGCTCTTTTGGTAACTCTCCATCTTGTACGCCTTGCTTCCCCAAAGCGCTGGAAATGCACGATCTCCCGGGCGCGCAGGAACTTGATGACGTCGTTGACATCCGGGTCGTCACTGAGCCGCAGGATATTGTCGTAGGTGACGCGGGCCTTCTGCTCTGCCGCCAAGTCCTCGGTCAGATCAGCGATCAGGTCGCCCTTGACCGCCATGGACGCCGCGTTCCACGGGAAGCCAGCGGCTGCGGCGGGATAGATACCGGCGGTGTGATCCACAAAGTAGGCGTCGAAGCCGGCGGTCTTGATGTCCTTTTCCGACAGATTGCAGGTCAGCTGGTGGACGATGGTGCCGATCATCTCCAGATGCCCCAGCTCCTCCGTGCCGATGTCCGTGAGCAAGCCCTTCAGCTCCGGGTAGGGCATGGAGTAGCGCTGGCTCAGATAACGCAGGGATGCGCCCAGCTCCCCGTCCGGTCCGCCGTACTGGGAAATGATCAGCGCCGCCAGTCTGGGGTTGGCGTTTTTGATCTTCACCGGGTATTGCAGCTTCTTTTCATACACAAACATCAGTCGTTCCCTCCTTTGTCCCAAGGCCACGGGTCATCCAGCCAGCGGAAGCCGCCCTCGGTGATAGCCGTCTTGCACAGCGGGCCGTTGGCCTCCTCGTACCGCGCACGCCCCTCCCGGCCCAGCCGGATGTAGCCCCAATACAGCTCCTGTGCCTGCTTATCGTTGGGATGGGTGGTCAGGTACAGCCCCAGCTCGTCAATGGCGAAGTCCAGCGCCATCAGCTCCAGCAGCGCCTCATTTACCTTGGGAAACCGGGAGCGCAGCTCCTTGCGGAACGGCAGATCCAGACCAGGGAACAGCGTGCCTTGCAGCAGCGCCTCCTTGTCCTCGTAGCGCTGGGCGTCCTCGCGCTGCATGGCGATATAGGGAAACGCCATGTTGCCGCAGCCCTTCGGCAGGCGTCCGTCCATCTCGCGGCAGACTGCGTCGCTGCGGGCCGTCATCTCCCGCGCCGCGCCGTCCTGTGCTGCCGCCGCAGCAGCGGCAGTTCTCTCCATATACAAGAGAAATTCCTCCTTTGAAACGGTGATATCGGTGAGCCGGAAACGGCTCACCTCATTCTATGTGTCGGCGGCGCGGCGGGCGCCTGACGGGAGGGTGGAAAAATTTCCGGAAACTTTTGCGAAAACAGGAGATTTACGCCGCAGAGTGTGGTACAATGGTGCGGACATCACAGACAGCCCTTTCCTCCCGCAAGGAGGAGGGCTGTCAAATACAGGCAAGGAGAAACTGCCATGAAGGTCGTGCTGCAACATCTGACCAAGAGATTCCCCAACCGCAACAAAAAAGCGGGCGGCGACGTCATCGCCGTCCATGACTTCACCTTTGAGATCCCCGACGGGAAGCTCATCGGTCTGCTGGGTCCCTCCGGCTGCGGCAAGAGCACGGCGCTGAACCTCATCAGCGGCCTGCTGGAACCGTCGGAGGGACAGATCTTCTTCGGCGAGGACGATGTGACCCATCTGCCGCCGGAGAATCGCGGCGTGGGGCTGGTGTTCCAGAACTACGCGCTGTATCCCCACCTGACGGTGCGGCAGAACATCATGTTCCCGCTGGAGAACCTGCGGGGCGCGGAGAAGCTGACCAAGGCGGAGATGGCGGAACGGACGCTGGAGGCGGCAAAGCTGGTGCAGCTGGAGGGTCTGATGGACCGCAAGCCCAGCGAGCTGTCCGGCGGTCAGCAGCAGCGTGTGGCCATCGCCCGCGCACTGGTAAAGCGCCCCCGGGTGCTGCTGCTGGACGAGCCGCTGTCCAATCTGGACGCACGGCTGCGCCTTCAGACACGGGAGGAGATCCGCCGCATCCAGCGGCAGACCAACGTGACCACCGTGTTCGTCACCCACGACCAGGAGGAGGCCATGAGCATCTCCGACGAGATCGTGGTGATGAAGGACGGCGTGGTGCAGCAGATCGGCAGGCCGCAGGAGGTCTACGATAACCCGGTGAACCTGTTCGTCGCCAAATTTCTGGGTACGCCGCCCATTCACGTCTTTGACGGGCGCATCGAGGACGGCAAGCTGTACTTAGGCGACGCGGCGGTGCTGGATGTGGACGGCGCGGCCGATCAGCCGGTATATGCCGCCATCCGGCCGGAGGGCTTTATCCTCGCGGAGGACGGCCCCCTGTGCTGCAAGTTGGACCGCGTGGAGGTCATGGGACGGGACATCAGCGTGGTATGCACCCACCCGGACTGTGAAAACGCGGCCATCCGCGCCATCATCAACGCCGACAGCCGCGTAGATACCACCCGGGAAATGGTGTGCTTTGCCCTAAAGCCCCACAAGGTGTTCCTGTTCCATCGGGAGGAACAGACGCGGCTGACCTGCACCCTGAGGTGACGCCATGGACAAACGAAATGCCAAGGGCTGGCTGTACCTGCTGCCCGCCATCGCCTTTCTGGGCGTGTTCATGGTCTACCCGCTGGTGGACGTGTTCGTGTACTCCTTTGAGGAGGGGTACAACTCCGCGTCCCAGACGTTTTCCGGCGTGGGTCTGTTCAACTACCGCTATGTGCTGCGGGATCCCTACTTTTTGCAGGCGCTGAAAAACACCTTCATTCTCGTCATCATCACCGTGCCGGTATCCACCGGCCTTGCCCTGCTGATCTCGCTGGGGCTCAGCTCCATCGAAAAGCTGCGGGGGCTGTTCCAGACGGTATATTTCCTGCCCTACGTCACCAACACGCTGGCGGTGGGTCTGGTATTCATGATCCTGTTCAAAAAGACTGCCTATACCGACGGTCTGGTAAACGTGATGCTCCACTGGTTCGGCAGTCCCGGCGTGGACTTTATCGACGGGCCGTATTGGGCGAAGATGTTTGTGCTGTGCTTCTACACCGTGTGGGTGGTGCTGCCCTTCAAGATCCTGATCCTCACCAGCGCGCTGGCGTCGGTGAAGCAGGACTACTACAACGCCGCCCGCATTGACGGTACCTCCCGCCGGCGCATCTTCACCCGTATCACCCTGCCCATGATCTCCCCCATGATCTTCTATCTGGTGGTCACCGGCTTCATCGGCGCGTTCAAGGCGTATAGTGACGCGGTGGCCCTGTTCGGCACCGACCTGAACGCCGCCCGGATGAACACCATGGTGGGCTACATCTACGATATGCTGTACGGCGACTCCGGCGGCTACCCGTCCTTTGCGTCGGCGGCGGCCATTATCCTGTTTGCCATCGTGCTGACCATCACCTGCATCAATCTGCTGGTGAGCCGGAAGCACGTCCACTATTGAGAGGAGGCGACACTGTGGACTCTCATACCGATTATAAGCAGATCGAGCTGGCCGCACGCCGCCGGCGAGCGGTACGCCGCGCCGTCACCTATGTGCTGCTGGCGCTGTGGGCGGTGATCGTGCTGTTCCCCTTCTACTGGATGGTGCTGACCTCCGTGAAGAGCTACAGCGCGTACAGCGCCGAGCGCATCCCCGCGTTCTTCACCCTGTCCCCCACGCTGCAAAACTACCACGATGCCTTCACCGCCGTGCCGCTGGCTCGCTACTTCCTGAACACGCTGGTGTTCACCGTGGCCACCACCGCCATTATGCTGGTGGTCATCACGCTGGCGGCCTTCGCCTTCGCACGGCTGAATTTTCGCGGCAAGCATCTTGCCTTTACACTCTTTCTGGCGCTGATGATGATCCCCAATGAGCTGGTCATCATCACCAACTTCGTGACCATCACGGACGCCGGCCTGCGCAACACGTTCTGGGGTCTGATCCTGCCGTCGGTAACGTCGGTGTTCTACATCTATCTATTAAAGGAGAACTTCGCCCAGATCCCCGACGAGCTGTACTACGCCGCCAAGGTGGACGGCACCTCCGACTTCAAGTACCTGTGGAAGGTGATGCTGCCCATCTGCCGCCCCACGGTGGTGACCATCGTCATCCTGAAGGTCATCGAGTGCTGGAACTCCTATGTGTGGCCCCGCCTCATCACCGACGATGAGAACTACTTCCTGGTGTCCAACGGCATTCAGGCCATCCGGGAAAACGGCTTCGGGCGGGAGAATATCCCCGCCATGATGGCGGCGGTGGTGGTCATCTCCGTGCCGCTGGTCGTGCTGTTCCTCCTGTTCCGCAACAAGGTCATGGAGGGCGTTTCGAGAGGAGGCACCAAGGGATGATGAAAAAAGTGCGGCTCCCCGCGTTGCTGCTGGCGCTGCTCTCTCTGCTGACGCTGTGCGGCTGCCACGGCTCCCGCGGGCAGAACGCCTTCTCCGTGCCGGACAGCTTTGACGAGTCCCGGCAGTACGAGATCACGTTCTGGGCCAAGAACGACACCAACAAGACGCAGGTGGATATCTACAACAAGGCCATCGACGATTTTCAGGCGCTGTACCCCAATATCTCCGTGCGGCTGCGGCTGTACACCGACTACGGTAAGATCTACAACGACGTGATCACCAACATCGCCACCAATACCACGCCCAACGTGTGCATCACCTACCCCGACCACATCGCCACCTACCTCACCGGCGCCAATGTGGTGACGCCGCTGGACGCCCTGTTTGCCGACGAACAATACGGGCTGGGCGGCAGCGCCCTCCGGTACGACGGGCCGACACAGGCGGAGATGATCCCCCAGTTTCTGGAGGAGTGCAGCTTTTCCGGCAGTCACTACGCCGTGCCGTTCATGCGCTCCACCGAGGCGTGCTATGTGAATAAGACCTATGTGGAGGCGCTGGGCTATGAGCTGCCGGAGACGCTGACGTGGGACTTTGTGTGGGAGGTGTCCGATGCGGCGGCCGCCGCCAAAAAAACCGACGGCACCTTCGCCGTCAACGGGCAGGAGGTGCTGCTGCCCTTCATCTACAAGTCCACGGACAACATGATGATCCAGATGCTGCGGCAGAAGGGCGCCGGCTACTCCACGGACAGCGGTGAGGTGCAGATCTTCAACGACACCACCGAGGCGCTGCTGTACGGCATCGCCGCCCACACCGCCGGCGGCGCGTTCTCCACCTTCAAGATCTCCGGCTACCCCGCCAACTTCCTGAACGCGGGACAGTGCCTGTTCGCGGTGGACTCCACCGCAGGCGCCACATGGATGGGCTCCCACGCACCTCTGAGCGACATCAGCGCCGACAAGTATGTGGATTTCGAGACGGCGGTGATGACCGTGCCGCAGTTCGACCCCGCACACCCGCAGATGATCTCGCAGGGGCCGTCGTTGTGCGTGTTCAACAAGGACGATCCCCAGGAGGTGCTGGCCGCGTGGCTGTTCGCCCAGTACCTGCTGACCAACGAGGTGCAGATCGCCTACTCCCAGACGGAGGGCTACGTCCCCGTCACGGCAAAGGCACAGCAGTCCGCCGCCTATCAGGACTATCTGGCGCAGGAGGGCGCGGACGACACGCTCCACTACGATGTGAAGATCAAGGCCTCCAAGCTGCTGCTGGACAACGTGGCCAACACCTTCACCACACCGGTGTACAACGGCTCCGCCTCCCTGCGGAACGCGGCGGGACAGCTTATCGAGGATGTGACCAAGTCCGTCCGGCGCAAGGAGCCGGTGGACGCGGCGTATATGGCGAAGCTGTACGACAGTGTCACGTCCCTGTACCGTCTGGACCAGCGGGGCGCTATGGCCGCCGACGGCAGTCAGGCGCTTGGCCCCCTGCCCGCTCCCGCCAAGGCGCTGCTCATTACGCTGGGCGGCGTGTGGGTTCTGATGGCCGTTTACGGCGGTGTACAGCTGGCCAAAAAGAAAAACCGTCAAAACAGCCATTGATTTATTTGCAGAATGCGGTATAATGGGACGGGTGTGCATTGAGCGCACCCGTCCTATTACCCATTTTTATGGTACAAACAAGAGGAGAAGCAACATGAAAAAGTTTTTGACCCTTCTGCTGGCGCTGGTGATGGCTCTGTCCATCGTTGGCTGCGGCAAGACCGAGGACCAGACCGATGACAAGGATACCCCCGATGAGGGCGGCGACGCCGCCGTTACTGTCATGACCCACGCGGAGTTCGACGCGGCCGCTGTGGATTCCCCCGTCACCGTGGAGACCTACATTCAGGCCCGTCAGGGCTGGTGGGAGAAGGACGGCGTCGGCGTGGCTACCTTCTACACCCAGGCCGATGACGGCGCGTACTTCCTGTACAATATGCCCTGCAGCAAGGAGAATTACGACTCCATGCTGGTAGAGGGCGCCAAGATCCGCGTCAGCGGCTATAAGGCCGAGTGGTCCGGCGAGGTGGAGATCATCGACGCTACCTGCGAACTGCTGGAGGGCACCAAGGTCTATGACGCGCTGGACGTGACCTCCCTGCTGGGTACCGACGAGCTGATCGCCCACCAGAACGAGAAGGTCTCCTTCAAGGGTATGACCGTGGCCGCCTCCAACGACGCGGGCGCCCCGTTCCTGTACAACTGGGACGGCTCCGGCTCCGAGGGAGATGATCTGTACTTTAACGTCATGCTGAACGACACCATCTACACCTTCGTGGTGGAGAGCTATCTGTGCGGCCCCGGCTCCGACGTGTATGAGGCCGTCAAGGGCCTGAACGTGGGCGACGTGGTGGATATGGAGGGCTTCCTGTACTGGTATGAGGGCGTGAACCCCCACATCACCTCCGTGGTCAAGGCTGCTGCCTGAAGCATCTGAACGACAAAAGCGAGACGGCTTTGCGCCGTCTCGCTTTTCGTTTTCTCACGTCTTTCCTACGTCACTTCCGCGTCCGCTTCTCCTTCTCGCGGCGCAGCTTCTCATCCACCTTTTTCATGATGCGCAGGCACAGCGCCGAGCTGGCGCTCAGCAGCGCCAGCGCCACGGCGAATTCTTTTTTCTTTCTGTTCATGGGGGCGCGCCTCCTTTTCACTTGCCGGACAGCCGACTGTTTTTTCTTTCCTGCGCGGGCCGGCATCCCGCCCGCAGCGTCAGTATACCACGCCGCCGGAAAAAAGGCAATTCCTACCGCTGGTAGGCCGTACCCTGCACCGCCCTGCTATGTGGTGTTTTGCGGCGGTTCACCGACCGGTTCACTGAAATACGTTGTGGAATTGACGAGACAAGCGCGTTGTTTTTTGGTGGGAATGCCGAAAATGAAATTGCCCCCTTTTTTCTCCCCTCCCCTTTATTTACTTTGTGTCCGTTTTGTGCTTTAATCTATACTGTACGAAGAGGAACAAAAAGTGCATTCATGGAATCTATAAAATTTGAGGAGGAAAACGTTCATGGTACAATTTGCAAGCAGAATGGACCTGCTGAAGGGCTCCGAGATCCGCGAGCTGCTGAAGCTGACCGCACAGCCCGACATCATCTCCTTCGCCGGTGGTATGCCTGCCCCCGAGCTGTTTCCTGTCGAGCAGATGATGGAGGCCTCCGTGGCCGTTATGAAGGAAAGCGGCCGCGTGGCGCTGCAGTATTCTTCTACCGAGGGTTATCCCCGTCTGCGTGAGCAGATCGCTGAGCGCATGCTGGCAAAGAACAACATCCACACCGACAAGGATCACATTCTGGTGACCTCCGGCTCTCAGCAGGGTCTGGACTTCTCCGCCCGCGTGTTCCTGAACCCCGGTGATGTGGTGCTGCTGGAAAGCCCCTCCTATCTGGGCGCCGTCAACGCCTTCAAGGCCTGCGAGCCCAAGTTCATTGAAGTCCCCACCGATGACGGCGGCATGATCATGTCCGAGCTGGAGAAGATCCTGGCCACCACCGAGCGGGTGAAGATGATCTACGTCATCCCCGATTTCCAGAACCCCACCGGCCGTACCTGGGATCTGGAGCGCCGTCACCAGTTCATGGACATCATCAACAAGTACGAGATCCCCGTGATCGAGGATAACCCCTACGGCGAGCTGCGCTTCGAGGGCGAGTATATGCCCGCTCTGAAGAGCCTGGACACCAAGGGTCTGGTAGTCTATCTGGGTACCTTCTCCAAGATCCTGGCGCCCGGCTATCGTCTGGGCTGGGTCTGCGCCGATGATGAGATCCTGGCCAAGTACAACTTCATGGAGCAGGCAGCCTCCCTGCAGGCTTCCACCGTCGGCCAGATGGAGACCTCCAAGTGGATCGATATGTTTGATCTGGACGCCCACGTCAACACCATCCGCGAGTGCTACAGAAAGCGCCGCGCCGTGATGCTGGAGACGCTGGCCAAGGAGCTGCCCGAGCCCTGCACCTTCACCCGTCCCGAGGGCGGTCTGTTCGCATGGGTCGTGCTGCCCGAGTACATGAACGCCAAGGATCTGCAGATGAAGTGCCTCGAGAAGAAGGTCGCCTTCGTTCCCGGCGGCTCCTTCTTCCCCAACGGTGGCCACGACAACACCCTGCGTCTGAACTACTCCTGCATGCCGGAGGAGAAGATCGTTCAGGGTATCACCGCCCTGTGCCAGACCATCCGCGAGAACCTGAAGTAAACAAGGAGACACAGCATCCATGAAAGACGTCAAAGTGCTCATCGGCAACTACGGCAGCGGCAAGAGCGAGCTGGCTCTGAACTTCGCCATGCAGGCAGCGGCCCGCGGCGACAGAACGGAGCTGCTGGATCTGGATATGGTGAATACCTACTTCCGACTGACCGAGCGGGGCAAGATGGTGGAACAGAAGGAGATCCGGCTGGTCTCCCCCAACTTCGCCTGCTCCGGTATTGAGACGCTCTCCCTTCCCGCCGAGGTGTCGTCCGCCTTTGTACTGGATTGGGATACGGTCATTTTCGATGTGGGCGGCGATGATGTAGGCGCCACGGCGCTGGGCCGCTACCATCGGGACTTTATGGCACTGGAGCCCGGTGCTCTGGAAGTGCTGAACGTTGTAAATATTCGTCGCCCTCTTGCCAGCACGGTGGAGAAGATCCACCGGCTGCAGGAGGGGATGCAGACCCATGCCAGATTGCAGATCACCGGTATGATCAACAACACCAACCTGTCCACCATGACCAGTGCGGATGATCTGTGGGACGGCTATGAGCTGCTGCGGCAGGTGGTGGAGCTCACCGGTATCCCCGTGGCGTACACCACCGGTAAGAAGGATATCCTCGATGCATTTCTGGCCCGTGACCCGGACCCGAAGTATGTGGGAAAGCCCGTGGCCATCGACGTGTATATGCACCGCGACTGGGATTCCTACATCGAGTATGGACTGAACACCAAGAATCCGCACAAGGATATGTATTAAACCCCGCATACCTCCCCTTTTCGGGGGTAGTAGATACAAACAGCAAGAGGAATTTGAGGAAAAGAGGTGTAGAGAGTGGTAAGAGTTACCATCGACGAAAACCTGTGCAAGGGCTGCGGCCTGTGCGCAAGAGCTTGTCCCAAGCACATCATTGAGTTGTCCAAGACTCGCATCAACGCTAAGGGCTATCATCCGGCGGAGGTCATCAACATGGAAGCCTGCATCGGCTGTACTTCCTGTGCGCGTACCTGCCCTGATGTGGTAATCCGTATTGAAAAAGACTAAGGAGGAAAAAACATGGCTTTGACTCTTATGAAGGGTAGCGAAGCTATTGCGGAAGCCGCCATTCGTGCCGGCGCACGCTATTTCTTCGGTTACCCCATCACTCCGCAGACGGAGATCCCCGAATACATGTCCGCACGTATGCCCGAGGTCGGCGGCTGCTTCCTGCAGGCCGAGTCCGAGGTCGCGGCCATCAACATGGTCTACGGTGCCGCCGGCACCGGCGCCCGTGTCATCACCTCTTCTTCCAGCCCCGGCGTGTCCCTGAAGCAGGAAGGTATTTCCTACTGCGCGGGCGCCATGGTCCCCTGCGTCATCGTCAACGTGATGCGCGGCGGCCCCGGCCTGGGCAACATTCAGGCCTCTCAGGGCGACTATTTCCAGGGCGTCAAGGGCGGCGGCAACGGTGACTATCACCTGCTGACCTTCGCTCCCTCCTCCGTGCAGGAGTTCATCGACCTGATGATGGGCGCTTACGACAAGGCCGAGAAGTATCGCATTCCTGTTCTGTTCCTGGCCGATGGTATCATCGCCCAGATGATGGAGCCCGTGGAGCTGCCCGAGATGGTGGACTACAAGGTCGATCCCGATGAGAAGCCTTGGGCCTGCACCGGCTGGAAGCCCGGCGACGATCCCGCAAAGCGCGGCATCATCAACTCCATCTATATCGACACCGAGAGCCTGGCTGTCCACAACGACGAGCTGCAGGCTATGTACAAGGATGTCGTCGACAACGAGCAGATGTGGGAGACCTACAACTGCGAGAACGCCGACTACATCATCACCGCCTTCGGCACCGTGGCTCGTATCGCCAAGAGCGCTATCGCCGAGCTGAAGGAAAAGGGCATCAACGTCGGTCTGGTTCGTCCCATCACCGTGTGGCCCTTCCCCTATGACGCTGTGCGCGAGGCTTGCTGCCAGCCCAGCGTGAAGGCCGTTTTGGACGTGGAGCTGAACGAAGGCCAGATGCTGGAGGACGTGAAGCTGGCCATCAACGGCGCCAAGCACGTGGACTTCTTCGGTCACTGCGGCAGCCAGATGCCCTCCACCACCGAGATCGTTGAGAAGATCCTGAGCATGAAGGAGGGTAAATAAGATGGCTGTACTGTTTGAAAAGACAAAGCTGCTGACTGACAAGCAGTTCCATTACTGCCCCGGCTGCAACCACGGTATCATTCACCGTCTGGTGGCCGAGGTCATCGATGAGATGAACCTGGATGGCAAGGTCATCGGCGTGGCTCCCGTGGGCTGCTCCGTGTTTGCCTATGACTACTTCAACTGCGATATGTACGAGGCTGCTCACGGCCGCGCTCCCGCAGTTGCCACCGGTATCAAGCGCTCCGTCGGCAAGGACACGCTGGTGTTCACCTATCAGGGCGACGGCGACTTGGCCTCCATCGGTACCGCTGAGATCGTCCACGCCGCACACCGCGGTGAGAAGATCACCACCATCTTCGTCAACAATGCCATTTACGGCATGACCGGCGGCCAGATGGCTCCCACCACCCTGATCGGCCAGAAGGCTACTACCTGCCCCGCCGGCCGCAGTGAGGATTGGAGCGGTCTGCCCATCAAGATGAGCGAGATGCTGGCCGCTGTGCCCAGCTCCTACTACATCGAGCGCGTGGCCGTCAACAACACCGCCAACATCGCCAAGGCCAAGAAGGCCATCGCCAAGGCATTCCGCCTGCAGATGGAGGGTAAGGGCTTCTGCATGATCGAAGTGCTGTCCACCTGCCCCACCAACTGGGGTCTGTCTCCCGTGGAGGCTCTGGACTGGCTGGAGAAGAACATGATCCCCTATTACCCGCTGGGCGTGTACAAAGACAAGGAGGCCGAGTAATATGGAAAAAACCTTCATTTTTGCCGGTTTCGGCGGTCAGGGTATGCTCCTGATCGGTAAGTTCGTGGCCATGGCCTGCATGCTGGATGGCAAGCACGTTTCCTGGCTGCCTTCCTACGGCCCCGAGATGCGCGGCGGTACCGCCAACTGCTCCGTCATCGTTTCCGATGATCCCGTTGCCTCCCCCCTGGTGGACAAGGCCGACGTGATCGTTGCGATGAATCGTCCTTCTCTGGACAAGTTTGAGGATCACGTGAAGCCCGGCGGCGTGCTGGTCATCAACAGCAGCATCATCGACCGCAAGGCCGTCCGTGACGACATCACTGTGGTGTACTGCGATGCCAACGGCATTGCCGAGTCCATCGGCAACCCCAAGGGCGCCAACGTGGCCATCCTCGGCTCCACTCTGGCTAAGGCTCCCGTCACCTCCGTGGAGAGCATGATGGAAGCCATCCGCATTGAGCTGGGCGAGAAGAAGGCCCGCTTCCTGGAGGGCAACAAGAAGGCTCTGCTGGCTGGCATGGAAGCCGCCAAGTAAGTCCTCTCCCCTACGTTGGAACAGAGAAGTCCGACCCATACGGGTCGGACTTCTTTTCGTTGGTGACGTTTCAGGGCGGTCCATTGCGCCGCGCATACCGCGCTGCTTGGGGGCGGATTCCCGCACAGACCTGCCACAATACCCCGCACCGGCCCGTCGCAATACCGTCCCCCTCTCCCTCATCGTTTATTTGTGCGAAAACACAAGGAAAACTTGTTTCATTCTCCGAAACTTATTGTTGACTTCCTACCAAATGTTTGGTATGATTGCACTGTTAGCAGGAGGTGACGCAAATGAGCTCTTTTTCTTACTTTGTGGGACAGCGTATCAAAAAATATCGAAAGAGCAGAGGCTATACCATCGAGCAGTTCTCCGCTATGATCAACAAGAGCAAGGCCACGCTGTCCAAGTATGAGAACGGTGCCATCACCATCGACATCGAGACGCTCTACGACATTGCGCAGGCGCTGGAGATCGACCTCAAGTGCTTTATCGACTACCAGCCGCCGGTGTTCCATCAGGACACCTCCCTGCCCAAGAACAACTACTTCAATCAGTCGCTGGCCTATATGTACTACTACGACGGCCGCGTGCGGCAGATGGTGCGCTCCCTGCTGCGCTTCTCCCGCGCCGCGGATCGGGAGACCATCGAGGTCACGCTGTATCTGGGTGTTGCCTCCTTCTCCGAGCCGGATCGTTGCCAGCATCTCTTTACCGGTGAGATGAAGGCCTACGACACCATCACCCATATGGTGATGACCAACCAGATCAACGAGGCGGAAAAGATGTATATCTGTATGCTCAACCCCATGTCCAACCGCACCCCGGCCATTGGACTGGTCTCCGGCATCGGCTCCACCCCCTTCTTCGCCCCCATTGCGCTGAAGGCGCTGATCTCCAAGGAGCCGCTGGACGAAACGGAGCGGCTGATGAACACCATCAAGCTGGACAAGGACGACTACCATCTGCTGCGGTACTACAACATGATGGTCATCAACCGTCCCGCCTCCCTGTTCCTGCAATAACTTGACAGAAAAAGGCCGTGAAGGCGATAGCCTTCACAGCCTTTTTCAGCTCATGCGCAGGATCTCCCTGCGGAGCCGCAGGATGATGCGCTTTTCCAGCCGGGAGATGTACGACTGAGAGATACCCAGCCGGTCTGCCACCTCCTTCTGGGTCAGCTCTCTGCCGCCCCCCAGCCCAAACCGCATGGTGATGATATCCCGCTCGCGGGGGCTCAGCTTTGCCACCGCCTCCGCCAGCATCTGGCGGTCTGCGTCTGCCTCGATAGGACGCATGACCACGTCGCTGTCCGTACCCAGCACATCGCTGAGCAGCAGCTCCTTGCCGTCCCAGTCGGTGTTCAGCGGCTCGTCGAAGCTGACCTCCACGCGGCTGCCGCTGTTCTTCCGCAGGTACATGAGTATCTCGTTTTCGATGCAGCGGGAGGCGTAGGTGGCCAGCTTGATATTCTTGTCGGTGCGAAACGTGTTGATGGCCTTGATCAGGCCGATGGTGCCGATGGAGATCAAGTCCTCGATGTTGATGCCGGTGTTCTCAAAGCGGCGGGCAATGTACACCACCAGCCGCAGATTCCGCTCGATGAGGGTCTGCCGCACCGACAGCTCGCCTCCGTCCAGCCGGGCCAGCAGCGCCGCCTCCTCGTCCCGGGGCAGCGGCGGCGGCAGGGTGTCGCTGCCGCCGATATACATGACCTTATCCGGCCTGCGGAGTCTGCACAGAAGCGTCCGCAGACGGTGCAGCAGTGCTGTCAGCACGTCCCTTCACCTCCTCCCCCTCCGGATCGCCCCACAGGGCGTGGTAGCCGCCGCCGTCGCTGACGGGGTAATCCGACAGGGCCACCGGCGTCCGGGGATAGCGGCGGCCGTTGATCTCTATGTAGTCGCTGCGGGCGGCCAGCAGCAGTCCCGCCGGCGTACCTACGCTGCGAAATGGCAGCAGTGAAAAGGGGATGTCCGCCCCCTGCCGGTGGAGCCGCGCCATCTTCTCCTCCGGCGGCAACCCGGAGGCCAATACCGCCGCCACCGACGGCGGCCACAGCTCCTCCGCAGCGCCGCGCTCCAGCACCAGTGCCGGACGGCCCGATACCGGATCCCGCAGGGTGTTTCCGGTGTCGTGCAGCGCCGTGACGGTCTGCTTCCGTCCGCAGACGGATATGGTGATCTTCAATAGCTCTCCTCCCCCATGACGTGCGCCCTGCCCCAGCAGCAGGCGCAGCAAAAAATAGAATACCAGTGCCGAGCCGATGAGCAGCAGCCAGCTTACCTCGCCCCGATAGAGCCGGTGCAGCAGTCCGGTAGGCGATCCGGCCCACAGTCCCAGCGCCAGCACGAATCCCGCCAACCCTCCGGCCAACAGCAGAAAAAGCAGCACCGGACGCCGCCTTCCGCCATAGGCGCACAGCGCCATGATGCTTCCGGCTGCGAGCTGGCACACCGCATGGCGGAGGAATCCACAGCCCGGCAGGAATGTCACCGCCGCGTAGATGCCGCCTCCCGCGGCACACAGCAGCAGCCGCAGACGGTGAAGCGTCCGACCTGACAGCTGTGCCGCCGCCAGCAAAAGCAGGTAGTCCAGCAGTAGGTTCAGCAGGAATACCCGATCCAGATACACCACCATTGCTCTCACCTCGCCCGTCCATTATAGGACACGGCGGCAAAGAAAACCGTCAGAAAAAGAAAGCCTCCGGGAAAAGGACGAGCCTTTTCCCGGAGGTTGGTACACAAAAGTACTCCGGCAATAGCCGGAGTACTTTTGTTCACGCTTCAAAATCAAAAATCGCCTTTTGCGCCAGCAGCGGGCCGAACTCCTCTTTCCAGAGGTGATGCGGCGCAGAGCCGTCATACAGCGGCGGCGCGTCACGCTCCATATCCAGCACGATCAGCACATCGTACCGGTCGTCCCGCGCCACGCAGTTGGGGTAGACGCGGACACCGTGGATACCCGGCAGATCCGTAAGCGGGGCGAAGATCTCCCGGATACGGGGCAGCAGCGCCTCCCGGCGGGGATAGACCTCCGCCCGATATTTGGCAAGAATGCAGTGCTTCACGGCCGCCTCACAGTCCGATGTACGGCAGCACCAGCGATACCAGCATGACCACAGCCAGCAGCAGCGCAATGCCCATGGCCATGTAGCGTACCCATTTCGGTCTCATTTTAGTTCCTCCTTCGGTATGATGCGCTTGATCATCTTCTCCACCTTACGGCGGGGCTGCATGACCTCGTGGCCGCAGCCCAGACAGCGCAGCTTAATATCCATCCCTACCCGCAGCACCTGCCAGCGGCGGCTGCCGCAGGGATGGTCTTTTTTCAGTTCGAGAATGTCGTTCAGATGCAGCTCCATGCTCATGTCCCCTTGATGTCGTCCCAATAGCGCTTGGCGGCCTGCTCCGTCTTGTTGGGGCCGTACTCGTAATACGTCCTGTCACCCAGCGATTCCGGCAAGTATCTCTGCTTCACATAGTGGTTGGGGTAGACGTGGGGATACTTGTAGGCCGCCGCCTTGGCAGCACCGGCACTGTCGGCATGGACGTTTTTCAGATGGCGGGGGATATCCCCCACCGCGCCGCGCTGGATATCCTCCATGGCGGCGATAATGGCATTGTGGGCGCTGTTGGACTTGGGTGCGGTGGCCAGCAGCACAGCGGCCTCCGCCAGTGGGAGCCGCGCCTCCGGCAGGCCCAGCTGCAAGGCCGCGTCCACGCAGGCCTTTGTGACCACGATACCCTGCGGGTAGGCAAGGCCAATATCCTCCGCCGCAATGACCAGCAGTCGGCGGCAGGGGGAGAGCAGGTCGCCCGCCACCAACAGCCGTCCCAGATAGTACACGGCCGCATCCGGGTCGGAGCCGCGGATGGACTTTTGCAGCGCCGACAGCAGATCGTAGTGGTCGTCACCCTCCCTGTCGTAGCGCATGGCGCTGCACTGGCTGAGTTGTAAAGCGTTATCCCTTGTCACTCGCAGCTCGCCGTCAGCAGGCCTTGCCGAGCGGTACAGCAGCTCCACGGCGTTGACGGCCTTACGCACATCGCCGCCGCAGCCGCTGGCCACGGTGCGCGGCACATCGTCCTCCCATGTGAAGGGCAGCGGACTGCGCGCCTTTTCAATGGACAGCGCCCGTTCCACGGCGGGGATGGTCTCCTCCACCGTCAGGGGCTTGAACTCGAACACGGTGCTGCGGGACAGCAGCGCATTGTAGATGTAGAAATACGGATTCTCCGTGGTGGAGGCGATCATGGTGATCTTACCGTTCTCCAGAAACTCCAACAGGCTCTGCTGCTGCTTCTTGTTGAAGTACTGGATCTCGTCCAGATACAGCAGCACGCCGTTGGGCGCCAGCATCGTACCCATGTCGCCGATGACATTCTTCACATCCTGCAGGGACGCGGTGGTGGCGTTCAGGTAGTACAGGGTCTTTTTCGCCTGCTTGGCGATGATATTGGCCACGGTGGTCTTGCCCGTGCCGGAGGGCCCGTAGAAAATGAGGTTGGTGTCCGTACCGTTCTCGATGAGACGGCGCAGCAGTGCACCCTCGCCCAACAGGTGCTTCTGTCCGGCCACCTCGTCCAGCGTCTGGGGCCGTATTTCGTCTGCCAGCGGACGCATGAGCCGCACCTCCTCTCCTGCCGCACACGCGGCGCACATAAGAGCAGTATAACACGGATTGCCTTTTTCTGCAACCGCTGTTATAATGACGGAGAGGTGATGCCCATGAAAACAAAGCAGGAGGTCGCCGCCATTATCGCGGCGCTGAAGGAGCTGTACCCCGACGCGGCCTGCTCCTTGGACTACGGCAAGGACTATGAGCTGCTGTTCTCCGTGCGGCTGGCGGCCCAGTGTACCGACGCCCGGGTGAATCTGGTGACGCCGGCGCTGTTTGCGCGCTATCCCACGCTGGAGGCGTTTGCCGCCGCCGATGTGGATGAGGTGGGACGCTACGTGCAGTCCTGCGGCTTCTGGCGCGCCAAGGCCCGGGACATTGTGGCCTCCGCCCAACAGCTTATTGCGCGGTTCGGCGGCAAGGTCCCCGACAACATGGAGGCGCTTCTGACGCTGCCCGGCGTAGGGCGTAAGACCGCCAACCTGATCTTAGGCGACATCTACGGGCAGGAGGGCTACGTCTGCGACACCCACTGCATCCGCATCACCGGACGGCTGGGCATCACCGATGGCAGCAAGGATCCCCTCAAGGTGGAAAAGCAGCTGCGCTGTGCCATCTCGCCGGAGGAGTCCAACAATTTCTGTCACCGCATGGTGCTCCACGGACGGGCGCTGTGTATGGCGCGAAGCCCGCTGTGCAGTGAATGTCCTTTACAGACCCTGTGCGACTTCGGAAAAGAGCAATAAGAAAGAGATGCCCGCGCTGCATAGCGCGGGCATCTCTTTCTTCCTTATTTTGCGCGGCCCACCATGCGGTCTGCCAGCTCCCAGAGGAAATCGTGCTCCGGCCAATCCGCCACGGCGGACTTGGCCTGCTCCGTGCAGGCGGCTACCTCCCGGCGGCAGGCATCCAGGCCGATCACATCCACGAAGGTCACCTTGCCCTCCTCCGCATCGGAGCCGATGGGCTTGCCAAACACCGCCTGATCGCCCTCCACGTCCAGCATATCGTCCCGGATCTGGAAGCCCCGGCCAATGGCGTCGGCATACACCAGCGCCTGCGCCCGCATGGAGGCGGGCATTTCCGCGGCAATACAGCCCAACTCCGCCGCCGCGGAGATCATCACCCCGGTCTTGAGGCGGTTCAGCGTCGTCAGCCCCGCCGCGTCCCGGACATCGTACACCGTATCCAGTACCTGCCCGGCCACCATGCCGTCAGCGCCGCAGGCGCGGGACAGGGTGCGGACAGCCTCCAGCCGGTTCTCCGCCGACAGGCAGGGCGCTTCCGTCAACAGGCGGAACGCCTCCGGCTGCATGGCGTCTCCCGCCAGTATTGCCAGCGTCTCGCCGTATACCTTGTGGTTGGTGGGCTTTCCGCGGCGCAGGTCGTCGTCGTCCATGCAGGGCAGATCGTCGTGGATCAGGGAGTAGTTGTGTACCAACTCCAGCGCACACCCATAGGGCAGCGCCAGATGCCAGTCGATGCCGCCCAGACGGGCAAACTCCAGTGTCAGCACCGGCCGGATACGCTTGCCGCCGGCCAGCAGACTGTACCGAATGGACTCGTACAGCTTCTTATAGGGGGTGTCGGCGGTGAACAGGCCGGACAGATAGCCCTCGATGGCCTGCTGGTACGCCGCGTACTGCGTTTCGTAGTGCATGGTCATTCCTCCGTCAGAAAATCGCTCTCGATAGGCGCACCGTCGGGCCCCTTCATCAGCTTGACCACCTTCTGCTCCGCGCCGTCCAGCTCCTTGCGGCACTGCGCCGCCAGCTTTGTCCCCTCCTCGAACAGCGCCAGACTGTCCGTCAGCTGGGCATCGCCCTTTTCCAGCAGCGCCACGATCTGCTCCAAGCGAGCCATATTCTCTTCAAACGTCTTTTTTACCGCCATGTCAGTCCTCCTTATCCACCACGTCGCATTGCAGGCTGCCCTGCGCCAGCCGAACGCGGATGCGCTCTCCCACCGCCGCATCGGCGGCATTCTTCAGTATCGTACCGTCCCCGCTCTGTGCCACGGCATAGCCCCGCGCCAGCACCTTCAGCGGGCTGAGGGCATCCAGCGCGGCAGCCGCCGCCGCAAAACGGCGGCTCTCCCCCTCCACACAGCTCTTGCCTGCGGCGTACAGCCGGTGGACAACGTGATCCAGATACAGCCGCCGATCCGCCAGAAAGGCGGTGGGGTCGGTCAGCACACGCTTTTTCTCCAATACAGCGAGCCTGTCCTCCTGCCGGCGCAGGCTGTGAAGCAGACTCTGCGCCATCCGCTCGTCCGCGTCCTGTAAGTACCGAAATAACTCCGCCATGTCCGGCACGGCGATCTCCGCCGCGTTGGAGGGCGTGGACGCCCGGCGATCCGCCACAAAGTCGCTGATGGCCACATCCGGCTCATGTCCCACGGCGGAGATCACCGGGATCTCCGACTCGTAGATGGCCCGGGCCACCCGCTCATCGTTGAAGGCCCACAGATCCTCCAGCGAGCCGCCGCCGCGTCCGGTGATCAGCACGTCCGCCAGCTGGTAGCGGTTGGCGTAACGGATAGCGCCCACGATCTCCGGCGGCGCCTCCACTCCCTGTACCCGCACCGGCAGCAGCAGCACCTTGGCGATGGGATACCGGCGGCGGAGGATGCGGATCATATCGTGTACCGCCGCACCCGCCGAGGAGGTAACGATGGCGATACGCCGGGGGAACCGGGGCAGCGGTTTCTTGTGAGCCGGGTCGAACAGCCCCTCCCGGTACAGTTTCTCCTTCAGCTGCTCAAAGGCCACATACAGGTCGCCCACCCCGTCGGCGGACAGACCGCTGCAATACAGCTGATACGCGCCGTCCCGCGGGTAGACGCTGATGCGGCCGGAGGCGATGACCTGCATTCCGTTCTCCGGCTTGAACCGCAGCTTCATGGCCGAGCCCTTGAACATCACGCACCGCAGGGCGCTCTCGCTGTCCTTCAGCGTAAAATAGTGGTGGCCGGAGGGATAGACCTTGTAGTTGGAGATCTCCCCCCGCAGCAGCAGGTCGCTGAAGGCAGGTACTGCCTCCACCAGATCCTTGACGCAGTGATTCAGTTCGGTAACGGTAAATACATGCCGTTCATCCATGCCGTTCTCCTTATTCCATGCGGAAAAGGCAGAGCGCAAGCTCTGCCTTTCTGTTTTAGTCCTTCAACTCGCCGCGGGCAAAGCTGCCCAGAATGCCGTTGATGAATTTCACCACCTCCGGCGATTCGTAGTTCTTGGCGATCTCCACTGCCTCGTTGATGGCAACGCCGGCGGGAATATCCGCCATGTAGAGCATCTCGTACATGGCCACCCGCATGATGGCAGAGGCCACCAGTGAGATACGCTCGAACCGCCAGCCCTTGGCGTATTTTTCAATGTCCGCGTCCAGCTCCGCCGCGTGCTCCGACACACCGGAGACAAGACGGCGGATATACGCCTCCTGCTTGGTGTTGGCCCGCTCCTCGTAGATGGGATGCTCCGGCGCCAGCGCGGCAAAGCTCTCCGCGCTCAGCTGCTGACCCAGAAATTCCTCCACGGGCAGGTCTGTAAAGCTCAGTTCGTAGGCGAGATGCATGGCGATCTCGCGGGCTGTATTGCGTGTCATAAATCGTACCCTTTTCTCTCTCAGATCGTTTCGTTTAATTGAAGCCGATGCCGCCCACATGGACGTTGACCGCCGTTACCTTGAAGCCCGTCATGCCCTCCAGCGCGGTGCGAACCACCTGCTGGGCCCGCTTCGCCACATCGCCGATGGCGCTGCCGTAGCGGACAACGATAAACAGGTTCACCACAATGCCGTCGCCGTCCATCTCCACGCGGACGCCCTTGGCAGACATCTTCTTGCCGCCCACACTGCCGCCCATCATGGCGCTGACGCCCTCCACCTCCGATGCAGTGGTGGAAGCAATGGAAGCCACAACGTCCTCCGAGATCTGGATGGCGCCGTCCTCCTCCTGATGGATCATGTATTCTTTATTTTCAGCCATGTCACGTTATCTCCTTGCGCTGTCTTTCGTGATTCAGTTTAGTATACCATTTTTCCTGTCAAAATACAACACCTATTTTGCGTCATCGGTCTGTTCCGCCGTCTGTACACCGCCGGTCTGTACGCTGCCGGCAGCCGCCCCCGCCTCCATGATCTTGATCTGCTCCGGGGTGCAGCCCGTCTCGCTGACCACGATATCCTTGATGCGCGCCACATCCACCGCGTCCAGACCGTCCGGGTCGGATACCACCACGCTGACGGTGTCCTCGCCCATGAAGACCACGCAGTCGGCATAGCCCTTGGCCACCACCAGACTCTCGATCTGGGACTCCGCCACGGTGTACGCTGCCAGCACCTGCAAGGTACGGGACGCCTCGTTCAGCACATCCTCCGCGGCGTTTTCGTCCACCTGCGCCTCCTGTAGCATACCGATGGCTGTGTCGCGGGCCTGCTTGCGGCTCAGCCGCGCCGTGGCGAAGTAGTCGTCCCCTGCGCCTGTCTCCTCTGCGTCCTTTGCCTCACCGTTCACCAGTGCCGACTGCCCCAGCACCTTTTTGCCGCTGTCCTCCACATTGCCGGCATAGCGCCAGTTGAGATACACCGAGGTACCTACCAACAACAGCACCGCCGCCACCACCGCACGCCGCTTCCATACCTGTTTCATGCCTGCTCTCCTCCTCATTTTTTCTATGACTTCCACTTGACCACCGAGATCCTATCGCTGCTCAGCCCCGTCAGCACGGACACGGCGTTCACCACCGCCAGCCGCACACTGCTGCTGCCGGCCCCCTCGCAGACCACCACCGCCCCCTGATAGGTGGGATAGAGCTGCTGGGTGACCACCACCTCCTGCCGTCCGCTGCCGCGGTTGACGGTGAGCACCTGCTTTTCCTGCATAGTCTGACCGCTGCTGCTGTCGGAGAGGCTGCTATCCTCCGCCAGACGCAGGGTGGAGCCGGCGCGCAGCGTCAGCATGATCCGCACGCGGCCTACGCCGTCGATAGCGCCCAGCACCTCCGCCATGCGCTTCTCCGTCTCCTCCAGGGAGAATGTCTCCCACAGTGTCTCGCCGCCGTCGCCGGAGGTCTGTGCCTTGCCGCCGGTGGGCAGCAGCATCAGCACCACGCCCAGCAGTACGACCAGCGCCGCCAGCCGGTATTTTTTCAGCAGTCCCGTCCATTTCTCCAGCTTCATATGTCACCTCATCTAAGGCGTCCGCCATGTCTGCCGCTCCTCGCCGATTCCCAGATCGGCGGCGATACAGGCGGCCAGCGCCTCATCTCTCTCCACGTCCAGCGTCACAGCGCAGGGATAGGGTACGCCGGAGCGCAGCTCCGTCTCCACCTGGGCGTGACAGGTCACGCCCAGCGCCGCGCCCTTATCCGATATATATGCAGCCGTCCGCTGCTCTATGATAGCGGCCAGCTCCGCCGCGTCCGCCGCCCGGTAGGTCTCCGTCAGTGCCTGTATCTCCTGTGCGTAGTCGCCATAGGATGCGGCAAGGTCCGTAAAGTCAAACCCCAGCACCGGCCGGAGGATCACCAGCATCAGTGCCACGCCGCCAGTGGTGCGCACGATGGGCCGCAGACGACCCTTTGGCACCAGCGCATACAGGATCGCCAGCACCAGTCCGGCTGCGATGATGGACAGCAACCATGTCCGCAGCGCCCCGATCATGGGAGCACCGCCGATACGGAGGAGGTGATGGAGATCAACAGCAGCAGGGCGCAGCTGCCGGTCATGCCCAGCATCAGGCCGAAGGCCGTACCCAGCGCGTCGATCAGCCCCGCCAGCGGCCCCTCGGTGATGGTGCCTGCCAGAAACGCCGCCAGCTTGTATAAAAGATACTGCACCACCATCTGGAGGAAGGGCGTCAGACAGATAGACAGCACCGCCAGCATCCCGAAGATGCCGATAGCGCCCTTCAGCACCCCCGCCCCCGCCAGCACCGTCCCCGTTGCCTCGGAGATGATGGAGCCCACCACCGGCACCGCCGCGGAAATGGCGGAGCGTGTCATCTGCACTGTCATAGCGTCCGCCGCACCGGTGGCAGCGCCGGTCAGGGTCAGAAAGCCGGTGAACGCCACCATCGATGCCGTCAGCGCCCACGTCACCGCCTTGCTGATGCCCGCGCCGATCTTTTTCAGGCTGTGTCCCGGCACCATGGCGTCGGCGGCCGCCGCCGCGATACAGCCGTACAGCAGCGGCAGCAGCAGCCGTCGGATGACGGTGAGCAGCAGGTTGGTAAAAAACACGGTGGCAACCTGCTTGGCGCTGGCGGAGGCGATACCGCCGCTGGCCGCCACCGCCGCCGAAAGCGTGGGCAGCAGCGCCTTGGCAAATATGTCCAGTTCCTCCATCGTCTCCACCCCCAGTCCCATCATCCGTTGGAAGTCCCCGGCTGCAACGAGGGTGATGGCCAGCGCCCCCGCCACCGGAACGACCTGCGGCACAGCAGGCTGCTCCGCCGCCGCGAGGAAGCTCTCCGCCACGCCGCACAGCAGTACCACGCCCAGCAGCAGCGCCGCGCCGGACGCCTTCTCCCGCAGCGCAGCGCCCAGATATTGCCGCGCCTCCTCCCACAGCCGGGACAACCCCTCCGTCCATGCATTGTGGTCGGCACACTCGTCCAGGCCTTCCAGCCGGGAGGCCGTCTCCGGCGGCAGGGCGTCCGTCACGCTGTCCGGTACGGCTGCCGCCAGCGCCGGTACGACCAACACCCACAGCAGCACCGCTGCCGCCAGTACCATACGCACACCCCTCATAGCAGCGACCGCAGCATATCCCACGCCGCCTGGAAAAGCGGCAGCGAGACAAGGATGGCGATGACAGCCCCCGCCGTCTCCACCAGAGACGCCATGGCGCCCTCCCCCGCGTCCCGGCACAGGTCGGAGCCTGTCCGGCTGACGAGGGCGACGCCCACCGTCTTGACCAGCGGCGCAAAAAGCTCCGCAGGCAGCTGTCCTCCGTCCGCCAGCTGGGTGAGGAAGTCCCGTATCTCCTCCAGCGGCTCCGCCAACAGCAGCAGCGCAGCGCCGCAAACCGCCAGTGCCAGCAGCAGCGCCATGTCTGGATTTGTCCGCTTCAGCAGCACCGCCAGCAGCGCCCCCGTAACGCACAGGGCGCAAAAACGCATGACCGCTTCCATCGCTCACAGTGAAAACAGGGTCTTGACCAGCTCGAACAGGTCGCTGATCTGCTGCACCAGCATCATCAGCACCACCACAAGCCCCGCCAAGGTGGTCATCAACGCCTGCTCCTCCCGTCCGCTGCGTACCAGCAGCAGGTTCAGCACCGCCACCAGAATACCGATGGCGGCAATTTTGAAGATCAGATCAACATCCATGTCGTACCTCAAATCAGTAGGATCACCAGCAGTCCGGCGGCGGAAAACAGCGCCGCGCCGGTGAGCCAGCGATCCCGTCTATCCTCCTGCTCCCGCTGCTCCCCCAACTGGCGCAGCCGGAGCTGTGCGTATTCCAGCCCTGCCAGCAGGTGCGTCTCGTCGCCGGTAAGCTCCACCGCCAGCAATATCTCCGCCGCTTCTCTGTCCGGCAGCTCCGCAAACGCCTGTTTCCACGCTGTTTGTAAAGGTATACGGCTTTCCACCTCCCGCAGGACGGCGGCGAAGTATCCGCCGCAAACCTGCCGCCGGGCCAGCTCGGTCAGCAGCGGCGTCATGGGTTGACGCTGACAGCGAATGGCCGACGCCATGTGTCCCAGCGCCTGTTGGAGCGAGCTTACCAGCTCCCGGCGCTGCCGCAGCTGCCGCTGTCGTGCCGCAAAGCCCCAGACGGCGGCAGCGCCGATCAGCGCCGCCCCCAGCAGCTTGCCGGTCACAGCGGCTCCGTCCGGTACACCCGGCGGCCATGCTCCACGGTAATGGTCACCAGACGCCGGAACACCTGCATCTCCAGCAGCTTGGTAAACAGCGGCTTGCGTGTCAGCTCCTCCCGATCGGCGGCATGGATGGTGGCCAGCAGCGCCACGCCGCAGTTGGCGGCAGTCAGCATGGCCCGCAGATCCTCCTCCGCCGTGATCTCGTCCACCGCGATGATCTGCGGGTTGGCCGCACGCAGCAGCATGATAACGCCCAGCGCCTTGGGGCAGCCGTCCAGCACATCGGTGTGCGCGCCGATCTCCAGCTGCGGCACGCCCCGGTACATGGCGGCCAGCTCGCCCCGCTCGTCCACTACCCCCACCCGGCAGGCAGGGTGCGTCTCGCTGCCGTCGGACAGGGCGCAGATCATGTCCCGCAGCAGCGTGGTCTTGCCCGCCCCCGGCGGCGCCAGCAGCAGTGTGCTGGGAAATCCCTCCGGCTCCCATAGCTCCTCCACCAGCGGCTCGGATATTCCCCGCATCTGGCGGCTGATGCGCACGGTAACGGAGGAGATGTCCCGCAGGTTGGTATTGACGCCGGCGCGGAGGACGGCTGTGCCGCATACGCCGATGCGAAAGCCGCCCCGCCCGATGAGATATCCCTTGCTCAGCGTGTCCGACACCGCGTAACGGGAGTACCCCGTCACCATATCGCATAGCTGTTCCAGATCCGACTGTGTGACCAGCGGCCGCGGCAGCTCATCGCTGACGAGTACCTCCCCCTCGCAGGTCAGCACCGTCATGGGCCTCCCCGTGCGGAGGCGAAACTCCTCCGCCTGTGCCTTGCGCCAGTCCGGCAGACGGCGCGCCGCCTGCTGCCAGCGGATCGGCAGCAGCTCCGCGGCCTGCTCATACCGTGCGATGGCATAACTCAACTCCATGCTCTCCGCTCCCCTCCTGTGTGTTATTTACTTGTATGATGGCTCGTCCCCGAATATGCCGCGCAGCGCCTTTGGGCGCAAAAAAAGAACACAGCGGCATAACCGCTGTGTTCTTTTTTACATTCAATGGTTCCAGGCAGCCTGCATCAAAAGGATGGCGATGGCTCCTACAACGAGGAACGCGCCTGCGATGAGCAATGCCGCTTTCAGGGCGCCGCCCACGGCAGCCCGGCGCTGGTCATCGGTGAACGCCTCTCCGTTTTCCCACGGGCGGTCATCGCTGCCCTCTGGCTCCTCGGACTCCTTTTTTGCCTTAGGGATGCGGGGAAACAGCATGGGCATTGGCTCAAGACCGCTCATATCCGCGATGGTACGACCGTCGTCGTCCTCGTATGTCCGCTTTTTGGCCATCACTTATCGTACAGATGGCACGCCACAAAGTGACCCGGCTCCAGCTCGCGCTGGACGGGAACCTCCTCCTTGCAGCACTCCATGCAGTTGGCGCAGCGGGTGTGGAACTTGCAGCCCTTGGGCGGGTTGGCGGGGGACGGAATACTGCCCTCCAGCACGATACGGTTCATCTTCACCGTGGGATCGGGAATGGGGATGGCGGAGAACAGCGCCTTGGTGTAGGGATGCAGCGGGTTGCGGAAGATATCCTCCGTTGCGCCGTATTCCACCAGATTGCCCAGATACATGACACCCACCGTGTCGGAGATATGCTCCACCACGGACAGGTCGTGGCTGATGAACAGATACGTCAGGTTGTACTTCTGCTGAATCTCCTTCAGCAGGTTGATGATCTGCGCCTGAATGGACACGTCCAGCGCGGATACCGGCTCATCGCAGACGATGAACTCGGGGTTCAGCGCCAGCGCGCGGGCAATGCAGATACGCTGCCGCTGGCCGCCGGAGAACTCGTGGGGATAGCGGTCCTTGTGGAAGGGCTGCAATCCGCAGTTGTCCATGACCTTGTCGATATAATCGTCGAACTCCGCCTTCGGCACCAGATTGTGCTCACGCACCGCCTCACCGATGATCTCGCCCACCGGCATACGGGGGGACAAAGAGGAGAACGGATCCTGGAAGATGATCTGCATCTTGGTGCGCAGGGCGCGCATCTCCTTGGGAGACAGGTCGTAGACCTCCTGCCCGTTGAACAGCACCTGCCCGGCGGTCTTATCGTCGTACAGCCGGAGGATGGTGCGGCCGGTGGTGGTCTTGCCGCAGCCGGACTCACCCACGAGGCCCATGGTGGTGCCGCGCTTGAGGTTGAACGTTACGCCGTCCACCGCCTTGACGTGGCCGACGGTGTGTGAGATCATGCCGCTCTTGATGGGGAAATACTTCTTCAGGTGGTTGACCTGCAGGATGTACTGGGGATCATACTCCACGGGGGTGAAATTGGGATCCTGAAACGGATTGTCCTTATGCGCAGCCATCTTATTCACCCTCCTTTTCATTGTCTGTGCCGTTCAGCACTCTCTCTACCTGATCCTCCAGATCGGGACGCTTGCCGTCGTAGTAGCGGTAGCAGGACACCCGGTGTGTGGGAGAGATGCTGATCTCGCAGGGATATTCGCCGCTGCAGCGCTCCAGGCACATCTCGCAGCGATCCTTGAAGTAGCAGTAGTTCGGCATATTGATGGGGTTAGGCACCTTGCCGGGGATGGAATAGAGCTTGTCGACCTGCTTGCCGACCACCGGCTTGGAAGCCATCAGGCCAACGGTGTAGGGGTGGGCGGGATGCGCGAAGATCTCCTCCGCCGTACCCTGCTCCACGATGCGTCCCGCATACATGACCACCACATAGTCCGCCATCTCGGCGATGACGCCCAGATCGTGGGTGATGAACATGATGGAGGAATTGATCTTATCCTTCAGGTTGCGCAGCAGATCGAGGATCTGCGCCTGAATGGTCACGTCCAGCGCCGTGGTAGGCTCGTCGGCGATGATCAGGCGGGGATTGCACGCCAGTGCCATGGCGATCATGACACGCTGGCGCATACCGCCGGACAGCTCGTGGGGGAAGTTTTTATACACACCCTCGCTGTTGGCGATGCCCACCATCTCCAGCAGCTGGATGGTACGCTCCTTGATCTGCTCCTTGTTGAGGCCCTCCTCGTTGTGGAGGGTCAGCACCTCATTGAGCTGGTCGCCGATGCGGAACACCGGGTTCAGCGCCGTCATAGGCTCCTGGAAGATCATGGAAACGAAGTTGCCGCGCAGATGCTGCATCACACTGTCCGGCGCCTTCGTGACGTCATAGGCCTTGTCGCCCAGATTCAGGCGAATCTCACCCTCCACGACCTGACCCTGCGGACGCTGCAGAAGCTGCATAATGGACAGGCTGGTCACGGACTTGCCGCAGCCGGACTCGCCCACGACGCCCACCGTCTTGCCCACGGGGATGTTGAAGGAAATGCCGTCCACGGAGTGCACTGCGCCCACGTCGGTGAAGAAGTAGGTGTGCAGGTTATCGATCTCCAGAACGTTGGCCTCGTCCTTCATCTGGGTCAGATACTCTCTCTCGGGCACGTTTTTACGCTTGTGCTGCTTTTCCAGCTGATTGGTGATCTTACGATTTTCTTTGGAGATGCGGCGGGATTCCTTTGCGGAAAGATAGCCGTCATTCTGCTTTTTAGCCATTTCTGATGCCCTCCTTCCTTAGCGCTTCATCTTCGGGTCGAACGCGTCGCGCAGACCGTCGCCGACCAGGTTGAAGGCGAGGACGGTGAGCAGCAGCAGCATACCCGCGGGGATCCAGATGAACCAGTAGGTCGTCAGCGTATGGGTATTATTTACGTCGTTGATGATGTTGCCCCAAGACGCAAAGGGAAACTTGACGCCCAGACCCAGGAAGCTCAGGGTAGCCTCCGTGATGATGACGGAGCCCAGACCCATGGTGCAGTTCACGATCAGCTGGGGGATGACGTTGGGGATCAGGTGCTTGAAGATGCGGCTCTTGACGCTGATGCCGCAGGCCTCGGTAGCGGTCATGAACTCCTGCTCACGCAGGGACAGGATCTGGCCGCGGACGAGACGGGCGATACCCGCCCAGCCGAGGATACCGAGGATGAGCATCAGGTAGATCAGTCGTTTGCCGGGCTCCACGCGCATATTATCCATGGCGGCGCCGAGGATCAGGATGATGGGCATGGAGGGGATGCAGTAGAAGATATCCACCAGACGCATGATGAGGTTATCCACCCAGCCGCCGAAGTAACCGGCGACACCGCCGAGGATAACGCCCAGAACGGTCTCAATGATGATGACGATGAAGCCGATCATCAGAGACACGCGGCCACCGTACATCAGACGGGTCAGCATATCCATGCCGTAGCGATCCGTACCCAGCCAATGCGTGGAGCTGGGGAACTGATAGGAGTCGTACTGACGGGAGGCCTGCTGCTGGCGGATGACCCAGTTGGCGTGGTTCTGGCTGCGCTCGATGGTGTACTCCATCGTAGCGGAGGACTCCACGGCCGTGCCGTCGTCGGGCAGCACATCGTCCGTTGTGCCGATGCCGCCATCTTCCCCGTCGACCACCGGCTCAACAGCGGCGTCCACCACCAGAGACTCGTCGGTGTAGACGAACTTCGTCTCGCCGGCTGCGATGGTGTCGATGAGCTTTTCCTTAAAGTCGCGGGACAGGAACACGTCCGGCAGGATGGCCTGTACGATGTAGCGGCTGACATACGCCACCTCGGTGTCGCCCTGCAGCACGCTGCCGTCCTCGTCAATGACGTAGTCCACACCGTCCACGGTGAAGGTCTTGACGGCGGGCTCGGCGGACGCAGCAGGCTCGGTGGGCTCCACAGGCGCAGCGGGTGCGTCCGGGGTCTCGCCCTCGGTCTCCTGCTCAAGAGCGGCGTAGGACTTCAGCGCGGCATAGATGAACTCGAAGCTCAGTGCATCGCCCTCGTTGGAGGGGCTGACCACGTCCTTGTAGGCGATACCGATCATCGCGCCGCCGGTGGCGATGGAATAGAAATCCTTGCCCTCCGGGGTCAGAGTATAGTCCGTGCCGCTGTAGGAGAAGGTCTCGCTGCTCTTCTGAATAGCCAGCATGGCCTGCGCCTGCACAGGGCCGGTAAACTTATCGGCATCCTTTGCCTTGTAGCGGAAATCCGTGTTCTCCGTCACCACGGCAAATTCCTTATTGATCTGATCATCGCGGTAGAAGAACTCATCCTCGCCGTAGGGGGAGATGAGGCCGCCGATGAAGGAGAAGACGAACATGAAGATGAGAATGCTCATGCCCACCACCGCCAGACGGTTGCGGAAGAAGCGCTTGGCGACCAGTGCGCCGGGGGACAGCACCTTCACGCGGCGATCGTCGTTGAGGGAATACTGCTCGTTGTTGGCCTTCTGGGTATTTTCCTTGTTGTTCTCGTTGATCTGGCTCATAGCTATGTCTCCCCCTTTCTTAAGCGATGCGCACGCGCGGGTCAACCACGGCGTACAGAACGTCGGCGATCAGGTTGCCCAGCAGGGTCAGCACCGACAGGAACACGAGGTAGAACATGGAGAACGGGATGTCGCCGTTCACCATGGCCTGATAAGAGATGTAGCCGATGCCGGGGATGGCAAACAGCGTCTCCGTGATCAGCGCGCCGGAAAACAGTCCGGGCAGGCTGCCGCCGATAATGGTGACCAGCGGGATCAGGGTATTGCGGAAGGCATGGTGATAGACGACCTTCTTCTCAGAAAGGCCCTTGGCACGCGCGGTACGGATGTAATCCGCGTTCAGCACCTCCAGCATATTGGTACGGGTATAACGCATCAGGGAACCGACGCTGATGACCACCAGCGTGACGATGGGCAGCACCAGATGGTGCGCCTTATCCATAAACTGTCCCCACGCGCTGAGCTGGTTGTAGTTACGGCTCACCAAGCCGAACAGGTCGAACCAGCCGAGCTTGACGGAGAAGAGCAGCTTCAGCAGCGAGGCGAAGAAGAACGTAGGCAATGAGATACCTGCCAACGCAATGATTGAAATGGTATAGTCGGTGCGGCTGTACTGCTTCGTAGCGGCGATAACGCCCAGAGGCACCGCAATGATGATCTCAAAGAAGAACGCAATGGCGCCCATTACGAAGGACAGCCAAATGCAGTCGTTGAACTTCTCAAGCACGGGAACGGTGTAGAACCAGCTTTCGCCGAACTCACCGCGGATGGCGGTGCCCAGCCAGGAGAAATAGCCGGGAACGATGTTCTTATCCATGTTGTACATGGCTTCGAGCTGGGCCATCCATTCCTCAAAGCTCTGGGAACCGGGCTGCTGAGACTTCTGACGTGCCATATTCTCGATGTAAGAAGTAGGCAGGCAACGCATCAGTGCGTAGATAATGAATCCCACAAAGAATAGGATCACAATGGAAATCAAAATTCGTTTTAGTATGTACTTTCGCAAGCAAATTACCTCCGTTCTGATGTGCGCTCTCAATTGCTCTCTCTCAAATCCCGCTGCACACCAAGCAGCGCTCCTCACAGGAGAAGCGCTCCTTGCCGCGCAGTTGGGGCAGCCCGACGGCCGGTAAAGACCGCCGGGCTGCTCGCTTGGTTCAGATCAAATTGTCGGAATTTCCAACGGTTCGATCGTTAGTTGAGCTCGATCTTCTCGATCTCGCTGTACCACTTGTAGAAGGTGGTGATGTCGGGGGTAACAGTGCTCATGTTCACGCGCTCGGTGGAGAAGATGATCGCGTTCTGGCGCTGATACACGGGAACCTCAACGGCCCAGTCGACAACGATGTCAAGGCAAGCCTTGTACATGGTCTTACGATAGCTCTGATCCAGAGACTCGCGAGCGGTCATGATCAGGTTATCCAGCTCGGGGTCCGCGATGCAGTACATCTTGTTGGAGCCGCCCTGCGCAGCACCACCAAAGGGGTTCTTGCCCGTACCCAGATCGCCCTTGCAGTTAGCGACGTCAGAGTAGTAGATCTGATACATATCCGGGTCAACAGTAGCACCCCAAGCGGCGCACCACATATCGACCTGGTGGGCATCGATGCCGGTCCACAGACCGGAGGAGTCGCTCAGGTCGGTGATGATCAGGTTCATGCCGATGGTCTCCAGAGCCTTCTTGGCCTCAGACACCATCATGAAGGAGGGGTGATCGCCGGAACCGTCAGCGGGGATCTGCAGCTCGTACTCCAGCTTAGCGCCGGCGGGAGCAGCAGTCAGCTTACCATCGGTCACGGTGTAGCCGGCAGCCTCAAAGTAACCCAGAGCAGCCTGCAGAGCAGCGGCGTAGCGCTCGTCGGCGGACATACCGGAGGTGTAGATGTCGTTGCCGTTCACGTCAACGGAGAAGGCGACCTTGTAGCCGTCGTCCGTGGGCTGAGGAGCGGCCCAGGAGGTGTTGGAGATGGGGTAGTTGATAACGCTGGCGCGCTCGCCGTAGTAGGACTCGATAGCCACGTCACGATAGACGGAGAAGACGGTGGCGAAAGCCTTACGCAGGTTCTTGGAGGCATCGCTGCCGGGCTCACCGCCGACGTTGACGCAGGCGGCGCTCATGCCCAGATAGCCGTAACCCAGGTTATCCACGGTGTCGGTGGTGATCTTGTCGCCATCCACGCCGGAACCGTTGTTGGCCTTGGTGATGGCATCAACAGTATCGTTGGAGAAGGTGGGATCGGTGATGTCGATGGTGCCGGTGATGACGCCGTTCAGCTTATCATCATCGCTCATGCACTGCTGGAAGTTCAGGTACTTGGTCTTGGGAGCGCCCAAGAAGTAGTTCTCATTGGCCTCGAAGTAGACAACGCCGTCCTCGTACTTCAGGAACTTGTAGGGGCCAGCGCCCATGGGCTCGGTGGTCTTAGCGCGGACGCTGCTCAGATCGCCCTTGGGGAAGCCGAACTTGTTGTTCTCAGCGTCGAACTGAGCGGGATCGCCGTAGTAGTGCAGAGGAGCGATGGTCACGCCCAGCTGATAGATAGCGGTAGCGTCGACCTTGTCCAGGGTAACGGTCATGCTGTAATCGCCGGTCTTCTTGATACCGGTGATGCTGTCAGCGGACTCGCCGGTCTTGACGCCGGTGGTGGGATAGTCGTTGTAGACGTCAGCGTCCATCATCGTGGACAGAGCGTCGGAGTTGCCGACCTCCTTCTCCATAGCGGAGAAGACCCAGCCGTACTTGTTGCCGATCGCCATGGCGAAGTCCTGAATGGTGGCGTCCGCAGCCAGACCGTCAAAGCCCCAGTTGGCAGCGGCACCGGCGATATCGCCCTCGGTGTTCATGCCACCCTCAACGCAGGCGGCCACGATGCCCTCAGCGAAGGGAACCAGACCCTTGTCGAAGTTGTCCCAGAACTTGGTCTGCTGCTCCTCGGTCCAGTAGGTGAAGTCGGCGTTGTCACGACCGGCGGCGGCCAGAGCCTTCGCCAGAGTGGTCATGCCGGCGCGGTAAGCAGCCATACCCTGGATGGGAGCGGCGTACAGCGTGGAGTTGCCGTCATAGGTGGGGTCGCACAGGACGTACATGGAGAAAATGACGTCGTCGATGGTGACCTTCTCACCGTCGGAGAACACCAGATCCTCGCGCATCTTGAAGTTGTAGTCGACAGTGCCGTCGTCCTTCTGGACGATCTCGCAGTCGGCGGGACCATAGTAAGTATAGTCGGTACCGTTGTAGTTGTGGGTCTCGCCCTCGATGCCCTTCATGATGATCTGACCCTGACGGTCGCTGTTCAGCATACTGAGAGAGGTCATGAGCCAGACGTCCTGGTCATACTCCGTTTCGGAGAAGAAGGGGGAGAACTTCTGGTTGAACGCAGAATAGCCAACAACCAGCGGGGTATCCTTGCTCTCATCGCCGTTGCCATCGGGGTTCTTCTGCTCGCCGCAAGCGGTGAACAGACCCACGCACATGACGAGAGACAGGATCAATGCAAGTGCTCTTTTCATTGGATCTAAGCTCCTTTTCATTATTTTTGCTTCAACGGGTGTTTACCCATGATGCACAATTCGGGTTCCCGCGCAAACCGTATGCGGGAAAACGGGGAATGCTTCTTGTTCTCTTTGACTGACGCCATCCCAGAGGCGCCATCTATTTTGTCTATTATACCATAATCCTATGATGCTTGTACAGTCTTTTTTACGATTCTGTCGTTATTTCGCCATTCCCCTCTGCCGGCTCCCACCGGCTTTCCAGCACCAGACGGCGCGCAAACAGTGCTGCCGCAACGGATACGGCCTTCAGCAGCAGGTACAGCGCCGCCATGAGGCCGTGTCCGCCTGCGCCGGACAGCAGCAGGTACACGACCTCCGCCGCCGCGCCTGCGCCGGCCAGTGCAGCCTCCGCCATGCACCGGCCCGGCAGGGCCTTGACCGTGGCCTTGTAGACATACGCCCGCATGGGATACTCCCTCGCCTGCCACCGGGTCATGGCCCACACGATGCTGCCGGTCAGTCCCACCTCCGCCATGTAGGGCAGCAGCAGGTAGAAGCTCCTGCCCATGCCCGGCGCGGGGATACACCCGCCGGTCACCACCGAAACCACCATCACCGCCGCCAGCAGCCACAGCCGCCGCAGGAGCGCAGTACGCTCCTGCGGGGCGGCGGTGCAGACATAGCAGGTACCGGTGTAAATATAGTTGCCGGATACATCGCGGTAGAAGTCATTGAGATGCGCGCGGCGTCCCCACCGCTTTTTCTCCTCCGCCATTACAGGATGCCGGTCATATCATAGCTGTCCAGCCACTCCTCGGCGGCGGCGCAGACGGTACGTAGGCAGTTCTCCTCGAAGGGGGACTCCAGACCGGCGTTCTTCAGCAGCTCGGTGAAGGTACGGCTGCCGCCCTGCTCGGTGTAGGCCATATAGTGCTTCCACGCATTGCCCAGATCCTTCTGGATCATCGCCCAGAACTCCAGAGACACGGTCTGCGCCAGACAGTAGTCGATATAATAGAAGGGGCTGGAATAGATGTGGTGCTGACGCTGCCAGCGGCGGCCCTCGGTGTAGAAGGGGATCTCGCCGTCCATCTTTACCCACGGCATATAGATGCCGGTCAGTTCCTTCCACGCGGCGTTGCGCTCCGCCGGGGTCATGTCGGGCTTCTCATACACGATGTGCTGGAAGTGATCCACCATGGTGCCGTAGGGGATGAAGGTCAGAGCGCTTGCCAGATGGCTGTACAGGAATTTGCGGGTATCGGGGCCGAAGAAGCCCTCCGCCCACGGCCATGCGAAGAACTCCATGCTCATGGAGTGTACCTCGCAGCCCTCCAGCGTCGGCCAGATGTAGCTGCTGGGAATGCGCTTGCGGTTGCTCCAGTCGGCGAAGGCGTGGCCGGCCTCGTGGGTCACCACCTCCACGTCGTGCTGGGTGCCGTTGAAGTTGGCGAAGATAAAGGGTACCTCATAGTCGCCCAGGTTGGTGCAGTAGCCGCCTGCCTGCTTGCCCTCGGTGCTCAGCACGTCCAGCAGCTCGTTGTCCAGCATAGTGCGGAAGAACACCTTCGTCTCGGGGGACAGCTCGCCGTAGAACTTCATACCCTGTGCCAGGATATCGTCGGGCGTACCCATGGGGCAGGGGTTGCCGGAGCGGAACTCCAGCGCCAGATCCGCGAAGCTCAGGGGATAGGTCTTGCCCAGACGCTCCGCCTGCTTGCGGCAGATCTTGTCCGCCACCGGCACCAGATACTTCTGCACGGCGGCGCGGAACTTCTCCACGTCCTCCTTGGTGTAGCAGTTGCGGTTCATGCGGTAGTAGCCCAGCGTGGTATAGCCCTCGTAGCCCATCTTCTTGCCCATGGAATCACGCAGATGCACCAGCTTGTCGTACAGCTCATCCAGCTCCGCCGCGTGCTCCATGGACCACTTGGCATCGGCCTGCCACGCCGCCAGACGGCGGGCGTCGTCGGGGTCGCTCTTGAGGGGTGTCAGCTGGGACAGGGTGTAGGTCTTGCCCTCAAAGGGGATCTGGGCGGAGGCCAGCAGCTTCTCGTACTCCTGGGTCAGGTCGTTCTCCTGCTGCATCTCCGGGATGATCTCCGGCTTAAAGCACTTCCGGGCGATCTCGGCGTTCAGGAACATCAGGTCGCCGTACTCCGCGGAAAAGTCCTTGCGGAACGGGGAATCCAGCATGGCAGCCTTCCACGCCTGCTCATACTCCTCCAGCTCCGGGCCGAAGGTGTTCCAGAATTTCTCCTCTCCGTCGTAGAAGGTGTCGCGGGTGTCGATGGAGTGGCGGATGGAAGCCAGCGTGGCCTGCGTCTCCACGGTGCGGGACGCCGCCTCCTTCTCCAGAAAGACCTGCCGCGCCTCCTCGTAGGAAGCCGCGTTCTGCAGCCGCTCCGTCAGCTGGCTCATCTGCTTCTTCAACGCCTCCGCATCCGGACGGGTATAGGGCATCTCGGAAAACTTCATGTCTTGTTCCTCCTTGTAGAATTATAATAAGTCTATGCACGGCGGCGGTGTTCAACACCGGGCCGTGGGGCTATACATTACTGCTGGCGGTTGTAGATGGCGCTGACCGCCTGCTTGTTCCCGCCGATAAAGACGACTGCCGTCACCGTTGTCATGGCCATGAAGACCGACAGCACCAGCCGGGCGGGCAGCAGCACCGTCAGGGCGCCCGCCAGCAGCTGACCGGTCAGGCTGCCCACGGTGTTCAGCATATTGAACGCGCCGTTGAACCGCCCCTTCTTCTCGTCCGGCACATAGCTCTGGGTGGCGGAGATGCGGATGGTGTAGCTGGTGACGCCCAGCAGTCCGTTGCACAGGCACATCAGCATCATCACCGGCACAGGCATAAAGAGGTATGTTCCCTCCAGCAGGGAGATGAGGACATACACCGCCAGGGCGATGGCATACTTCCGGTGGGTGGGGAGCTGCACCTTGTAATGCACCAGACCGCCCACGGTACGGCCCACCACCATCATGCCCCACACCATCATGTAGACGTACTCGCCGTTGTCGAAGGTGCTTTTGAAGTAGGGCAGCGTGATGACCTGCGACGCGCCGGAGGCCAGCGAGCTGAAGGCGAAGTAGCACGCCACCGCCAGCAGGCCCTTCTCGCTCCACAGGAAGCGGAAGCCCTCTCCGATGTCCCGCAGCAGCCGCCGGGTGGAGGACTCCCCCGCCGTCACTGTGGCGCGCTGCATCTCGATGTACCGCTCCTCCGCCCGGATCTGTGTCTCCGCGATGGCGGCGGTGAGGAAGCACACGGCGTTGGCGCCCAGCAGCGGCGCGATGCCTACTTTGTTGTAAACGTAGGTGGAGACGGGGATCATCACCGCCGACAGCGTCTCCAGTACGCTGGCGATGGAGTAGGCCTTGGAGTAGTTGCCCTCCGTGATGAGCATGGGATAAAAGCTCTCATAGGCCACCATGTAGATGCTGTTGATGGTGCCGATGACGAAGCACCAGACAGCCAGTATCGGAAAGCTGAACCATCCCTGGCTCAGGATCAGCGCCGCCGTGGCGTAGATGCCGGCGGAGATAAAGTCCAGCGTGTAGATGGTGCGCTTCCGGGAGAACCGGTCTAATATAGCGCCGGAGAAGATGGGCGCGATGATCTGGGGCGCCGTGAACGCCGCGATGTAGATGGCGTACAGCAGGGACGACTGGGTGTAATCCAGCACCAGCAGGCTCAGTGCAAAGCCGGACATACTGTTGCCCAGCATAGAGACAACGCTGCCCAGTGTGATGATGGTAAAATCCCGGGTCCACAGAGGAGCCGCCGGTTTGATTGCATCGTTTTTTGCCATGGATGTGCGTGAGCCGCACCGCCACCCCCAGTGCGCTCCTCTCCTTTCTTTGGATGAAATATTGTCGTGTGAGTAGACATTATAACGGATTTGTCCTCGAATGGCAAGCATCTTTCGCCGGGCCCGATGGTGCTTGCCACACGGCGCATCCCTGTGATATAATGTACGGCAACAAAACTGTCCCTCTTTCGCGGACAAAGGAGGTTTTCTCTATGATGCAGCACTCTGTCCAGCCTATGCTGGATTTCATCGCCGCCAGCCCCAGCTGCTACCACGTTATCGCCAACACCGCCGCCGAGCTGACGGCGGCGGGCTATGCGCCCCTGTCCGAGCGGGAGCGCTGGACGCTGAAGCCCGGCGGGAGGTATTTCGTCACCCGCAACAGCTCCAGCCTCATCGCCTTCCGCGTGCCGGAGACCCTCACCGGCGGATTCATGATGGCTGCCGCCCACAGCGACTCCCCCACCTTCAAGCTCAAGGAGCACGCAGAGCTGCGGAGCAACGGCTACGTTCGCCTGAACACCGAGAAGTACGGTGGGATGCTGATGGCCACATGGTTCGACCGTCCCCTGTCCGTGGCGGGCCGCCTGTTCGTCCGGGAGGGCGGCGGCATCGCGGAGAAGCTGGTGGACATCGACCGCGACCTGCTGGTGATCCCCAGCGTGGCCATCCACATGAACCGCAATGCCAACGACGGCATGAAGTATCAGGCCAACGTGGACACCGTTCCCCTGTTCAGCGCCGAGGATCCCGACGCCGCCATTCTCTCCATGGCGGCCGAGGCCGCCGGCGTCCGGCCGGAGGATGTGCTGGGGCAGGATCTGTTCCTCTACTGCCGCGGCCGCGGCACGGTGCTGGGCGCCCATGGCGAATACATCCTCTCCCCCAAGCTGGACGACCTGGCCTGCGCATGGGGCTGCACCCGGGGCTTCCTGGCCTCCGGCGACAGCGGCAACCTGCCGGTACTGTGCATCTTCGACAACGAGGAGGTAGGCTCCGCTACCAAGCAGGGCGCGGCCTCCACCTTCCTGCGGGATACCCTGCGCCGCATCAGTCTGGCGCTGGGACAGGACGAGGAATCGTTCCAGACCACACTGGCCCGCAGCTTCCTCGTCTCCGCCGACAACGCCCACGCTGTCCACCCCGATCACCCGGAGTACGCGGACGCCGACAACTGCCCCCGCATGAATGAGGGCGTGGTCATCAAGTTCAATGCCAACCAGCGCTATGCCACGGATGGACGCTCCTGCGCGGTGTTCCGCGCCATCTGCGCTGACGCCGGCGTGCCGGTACAGGTCATGGCCAACCGCTCCGACCTGCCCGGCGGCTCCACACTGGGCTGCATCGCCGGTACGCTGGTACCGGTGAGCACCGTGGACATCGGTCTTCCCCAGCTGGCCATGCACGCCGCGTGGGAGACTATGGGAACCACCGACTGCGGCTATCTGGCGGACGCCATGGCCCGCTGCTTTGAAACAGAGCTGTAAGCATAAAAAAGATATCCCCCTCCAAGCGGAAGGGGATATCTTTTTTTGTTTAGTTGCCGCTGCTGGGCCAATCGATGGGTACCATCTCACCCATGACCACATAGCGGGCATTGTCGAAATCGTAGGCGCAGGTGGACAGGGTCAGGATATTTCCGGTGGGCGTGCCGACGTTGGACTTGAACGTGGAGTTGGCGATGCACTCCTTGATGTAGTCCGAGGACAGGCTATAGCTGTACACCGTGGAATCGTGGGGCGTCACCATACCGGCGAACAGGTTCACCTTGTACAGCTGGTTGGGGGTATACAGATACATATAGGGATGGGCATCGTAGAAGGACTGATCTCTATACTTCACGATGGGTGCGAACATACGGCCGGTCTTCATATTGTGGCCGTACACCAGATTGTTCTGGCTGGTAAAATTGGAGCTGCACTGCCAATCCAGAAATACCGTGCCATTCTTGTTGCTGGAGCCATCGATGTCGCGGTACAGGTAGTACTCGCCGCCCTCCTCCGCCGTCTGCACGATGGGGTAGTTCAGGCCGGTGTTGGCACAGTACAGCCAGCCCACCACATCGGGGTACTTGGCCTGCAGCGCCTTGAAATCCACGGTGATATAATCCGGCTCACTGCTGGCAGGTGCAGGGGTGTTGTTGTCCGTGCCGGTGTTGTCGGTTTCGGTACCGGTGTTGTCCGGGCCCGGCGTCACCACCTGATCGATCAGATCTTGCTGGGTCCGCTCGCTCTGCTTCTTCTCCATCATGTAGCTGATGATCTTCACAGAGGAGAACACCAGCACCGCCAGCAGAAGCACCAGTACGCCGTAGTACAGCACCTTGCCGTTTTTGTGCTTGCCGTTCCGTCTGGATCTTTCGCTGCGTTCTGCAGGACGGCTCTGCATACGCTCCTGTCGGGAATGAGCGCCGCGCTCCTCGCGGTGTCTGTTATGTCTATCATTCATGTAACAAGCCTCCTTGTCTTCGGTCATTGTAGCAGGTTTCACTATTCAATGCAAGTTGTATTTGCAACGTGTAACCAAATGTAACAGTTTGTCTTTACTTTACGCCGCTTTTGCGGTAAAATGCATCTACACGATATTGGACGGAATGCCGGTGCGATCCGTTCCGCGAAAAGGAGTTTTACTGCGATGATTTATTTCAACAGTGATTATCTGGAGGGCGCCCACCCTGCCCTGATGGCAAAGCTGAACGAGACGAACATGGTCCAGACCGTTGGCTACGGCGAGGATGAGTATTGCGCCGCTGCGCGGGAGAAGATCAAGGCGGTCTGTCAGGCCCCGGAGGCCGACGTCCACTTCCTGGTGGGCGGCACCCAGACCAACACCACCGTGATCGCCTCCATCCTCCGCCCCTGGCAGGGTGTGCTGTCCGCCGACAGCGGCCATATCAACTGCCACGAGGCAGGCGCCATCGAATCCACCGGCCACAAGGTCATTACCCTGCCCGCCGAGAACGGCAAGATCACTGCCAAGCAGGTGGCGGATTATGTGGATTGGCACAAGAATGACGAGTCCACCGAGCACATCGTCCAGCCCGCCATGGTCTACATCTCCCACCCCACCGAGGGCGGCACCCTGTACACCAAGGCAGAGCTGACGGAGCTGTATAACACCTGCCGCGCCTGCGGCCTGCCCCTGTTCATCGACGGCGCCCGGCTGGGCTACGGTCTGATGGCCGACGGCACCGATCTGACCCTGCCGGAGATCGCCCGCCTGTGCGACGTGTTCTACATCGGCGGCACCAAGGTGGGCGCCCTGTTCGGCGAGGCTGTGGTCATCATGAACGAGGCGCTGAAAAAGGACTTCCGCTTTATGATGAAGCAGCGGGGCGGCCGTCTGGCCAAGGGCCGTCTGCTGGGTATCCAGTTCGACGCCCTGTTTACCGACGATCTCTACTTCAAGATCTCCCGTCACGCCATCGAGATGGCCCACCAGATCCTGGATATCTTCGTCTCCGCCGGGTATCCCCTGCTGTTCGACTCCCCCACCAACCAGCAGTATCCCATCATGCCCGACGACGAGCTGGCCGAGATCGGCAAGAGCTTCGGCTACGAATATTGGGAGCGTGTGGACGAGACCCACTCCGGCGTGCGGTTCTGCGCCAGCTGGGCCACCACGCAGGAGAACGTGGACGCGCTCCGCGCCGCCGTGCAGGCTCTGAAAAAGTAAGTGCCACGCACAAAAGCGCCCCTGACTGATGGCCAGAGGCGCTTTTTTCATAGCTTTTTCGCCGCGATATCGCACAGCCGGAGCCGGACGCCGTTTTTCGCCGCCAGCTCGCCGCCCTTTTGCAGCAGCTTGTCCCGGTTCTTGGTGACCAGCTGCACCACCAGCTCGTCTTTTTTCTCCTGCGGCATGGTGTTCAGCAGCGTCCGCGCCATGCTCACGGCCATGTTGGTATTTCCCGCCAGCACGTTGCCGAGGATGCCGCCCTTGCCGTCCTTCTCCAGCTTTTCCGCCAGAAGCGGCACCAGCAGCTCCGTCACGCTGTTGTAGTCGATATCGTCAATGAGGATCTTCAGCTCCAGCATAGGCTCACACCTTGGGGCCGGCCGCCGCCACCTCCGGGCTCATGTGGGTGTACTTCTTGAAGTTCTCCGCAAAGCTCTGCGCCAGCTTTTTGCAGCTGGCCTCGTAGGCCGCCTTGTCCTCCCACGTGTTGGCGGGGATCAGCAGCTCAGCGGGTACGCCCTCGATGCTGGTGGGTACCTGCACGCCGAAGGTGGGGTCGGTGACAAATTCGCTCTTTTCGATGGCGCCGGTGAGAGCCGCCGTCACCATGGCGCGGGTGTAGCCCAGCTTCATGCGCTTACCGGTACCGTTCCAGCCGGTGTTGAGCAGATAGACCTTGGCGCCGGCCTTCTCCACCTTCTCCGCCAGCATGGCGGCGTAGACGGAGGGATCCAACGGCAGGAACGGCTCGCCGAAGCAGGTGGAGAACGTAGGCACCGGCTCGGTGACGCCGATCTCCGTACCGGCTACCTTGGAGGTGAAGCCGGACACGAAGTAGTACATGGCCTGATTCTTATCCAGCTTGCTGATGGGGGGCAGCACGCCGTAGGCGTCCGCCGTCAGGAAGATCACGGTCTTGGGTACGCTGGGGCTCATGCCGGACAGCTCCGCGTTGGGGATATACTCCACAGGGTAGCCCACGCGGGAGTTCACCGCCAGCGAGTCGTCGTCGAAATCGAACTCGCGGGTGTCGGGGTCCATGACCACATTCTCCACCAGTGCGCCGAAGCGAATGGCGTTGTAGATCTCCGGCTCCCCCTCCGGGCTGAGGTTGATGCACTTGGCGTAGCAGCCGCCCTCGAAGTTGAACACGGAGTCGTCCGCCCAGCCGTGCTCATCGTCGCCGATGAGCATCCGCTGCGGGTCGGCGGACAGGGTGGTCTTGCCGGTGCCGCTGAGGCCGAAGAACACGGCGCTGTCGCCGTCTTTGCCGATATTGGCCGAGCAGTGCATGGGGAATACGCCCTGCTTGGGCAGCACATAGTTCATCACGGAGAACACGGATTTCTTGATCTCACCGGCGTACTGGGTGCCGCAGATCACCACCTCGCGGGCCTCGTAGTCCACCAGAATGGCGGCCTCGCTGCGCGTGCCGTCGATCTCCGGGATGCACTTGAAGTTGGGCGCGACAAGGATGGTATAGTCCTCATGGAAGTCCTTGAGCTGCTCCGCCGTGGGGCGGCGCAGGAGCTGGTGGATGAACAGGTTCTGGCTGGCCAGCTCGTTGACGATGCGGAACGCCTTGGTGTACTTGGGGTCGGCGCCGGCAAAGCCGTCGAAGATGAATATATCTCTCCCCTGCAAATAGGCCAGCACCTTGGCGCGGATGGCGTCGAACTTCGCCTTCTCGATGGGGCGGTTCACCTTGCCCCATGCAATATCGTCATGGATGGCCGGGGTGTCCACGATGAACTTATCGTTGGCGCTGCGTCCGGTGTACTTACCGGTCTTGACCACCAGCGCGCCGGTGTTGGACAGCGTACCCTCGCCGCGGCGCAGTGCGTGCTCCACCAGCTGCGCCGGTGTCAGGTTGCGGTACACCGCGCCGGCGTTTACCAGTCCCAGCTTTTCCAGTCCGTAGGTTTCCATTGCTCGTTCCTCCTGTATCATATCAGTCATTTTGCTTTGCAGTCACACGCAGATGCAGCAGTGCCTCCAGCACGCCGCCGCCCACCGCCAGCGCCTTGTCCGAGGCGGTGGTACAGTACTCCGGACGGCACCTGGGGTCAACGTCGCCGGATTTCATGCCCTTATGCACCGGCGTACCCTCCGGCAGGATGCCCCGCACCACGCCGTCGATGGTACAGCGCATGGGAATACCGTTCACCTCGCCGGCCACGTCGCCGGCCTTTACCGCCGTGCCGATGTCCAGCAGCTGATGGAACACCCCGTCCGCCGGGGCGCGCAGCACCCGTTCTCCGGCGTAGCCGCCGATGAGTCCGGGAATATTGGTGTTGGGCAGGGCGCTGCCATGATAGATGGCGCGTCCCAGCGTATGGCCGCGCATGGTCTCCACCACCGCGTGGCAGTCCGTCCCGGCGGTGAACCCCGGCCCTACGCCGATAACCACCGGCGCGTCGGTGATGCGCGTACCCAGATTCCGCTTGGCGAGGATGGCGTCCACCACCGCGTTGGGGTGCAGCGCTTCGCGGCACGCGCCCGCCGGGTCTGCCAGCACCGGGATGACCCCCTGCGCCAGCAGCGTCTCCGCCTCCGCCGCGTCCAACGCCCGCACCGCCGTTATGTCCTCCACCACCGTTTTCCCAAGCACGATGGCCTGTGAAAAGCACACCGTCCGCCGGATGGCGGTGGGCGCGGGCAGATCGGTCATCACGACCTCCATATGGCTGCGGAACAGCCGCAGTGCGATGCCGGTGGCGATATCCCCGGCGCCGCGGATCAACACTCTCATGCGAAAAACCTCGCCTCCTATATTCAATGGTAGGATAACACTTCGCCGGAAAAAGGTCAATCCCCGTTGACGTTTCCTTCTTCTCCTGATAGAATAGCGGTATGGAAGCGAAAATGACGTACAACCTATCCTGCCGCCTGTTCACCGATGCCAAATGCTTCGGCCCGGGCGTGGCCCAGCTGCTGCACGCCGTGCAGGAGCTGCATTCGCTGCGCGCTGCGGCGCTGAGCATGGACATGGCCTACTCCAAGGCGTGGACGATCATCAAGAACTCGGAGAAGGCGCTGGGCTTTTCCCTGCTGGACTCCACCACCGGCGGCAAGGGCGGCGGCGGCGCGGCACTGACGCCGGAGGGAGCGCGGCTCCTCCGCGCCTACGACACGTTCTGTTCCCGGCTGCACGACGCGGCGGACGAGCTGTTTCAAGAGGAGTTTGCCCCCTTCCTCTGATACCATCCAGCTTTGCTATTTGACACAGGCGCTCCGGCCAAGATAGCCGGAGCGCCTGTTTTTTCTGTTTGTCCGCCGTGCTTACGCCGCGATGCGGATGACCGCGTCGCCGCTGGTCGTCTCTATCTCCCACACGCAGTCCGCGCCAACGGTGCTGTCCACGTCGCTGTCGAGTTGACCGCTGACCGTGCGGAATACCACGTCCACCGGCACAGACGGCTTCTCCGTCAGTGTCAGTGCAACGCCGCCGCTGACCGTTTCCACCCCCAGCTCCGTGGGTAAGACCTCCAGCGTCAAGGCCACCGTACCGCTGACGGTGTCCGCCTCCAGCTTCCCGGTGCGGACGCTGCCGCTGACAGCGCCGCTGGTGGTGGACAGAGAGATCTCCCCGGCGTTGGCGGCGCTGACGCTGACGTTTCCGCTGACGCTGGACACATCCAGCTCCTGAAGCGTCAGCGTGTCCTCCTCCGTCAGATCCACGGACACATCGGCGCTGACCGTATGGATATCCAGCTCGTGCAGTACCATGCTGCGGGGCAGCTTGACCGTCAGGTGTTTCTTCTCCGAGGCGCTGACCGTCAGCGGCTGGGAGAGGATATCCAGCGTGCTGTCGTCCTCGTCCACCCGCCACTCCATCTTCAGCGACACATCGCTGCCGTCCATCATCGTCTCCGAAAGCTTGATGCCCTGTCCGTCGTACAGCTCCACCGTGACGAAACCTGATGTCCAATCAATGTTGATGGAGCGGAACCCGTTGAGCTGGACGATATCCACGTTCCCGGCGCTGTATCCCTCATCCGGCTCCACTGAGCCCTCCCCGTCGGTACGGCTCGGCGGGGGCGTCTGTGTGCAGGCGGCCAGCGCCAGCGCCATGACCAGCGCCAGCAGCAGCGCGATGCCTTTTTTTATTTTCATGTGTGTATACCTCATTTCCGCAGTTTTCCCCAGATGGTGACCTGTCCCGTTTCACGGGTGCGGTCCATGTCGATGACCCGCTGGTTCCGGCTGCCCCGGAACTGGAGGGAGATGTCCTTCAGCTCCTTGACGAACCGCCCGTCCACCAGCACGTTGATGCAGGCGAGCATCCCGTCCGTGGCCTCGCACCGCGGATAGCTGCCGTCACGCAGCAGCTCATCGTCCAACCGAAAGCCGGTGAAGCACCAGATGGTCTTGTCCGGGTACTTCTCCCGCACCTCCCGCAAAAGGGGCAGCAGCTCCCGCTGGTTTCGGGGCTCGAAGGGTTCGCCGCCCAGCACGGTCAGGCCGTTGATAAAGGGCTTGTCCAGCTCGGCGAAGATCTCCGCCTTCGTCTCATTGGTAAAGGGCTTGCCGTAGTCGAAGTCCCACGTCTGGGGCTGGAAGCAGTCCGGGCAGTGGTTGGTGCAGCCGGAGACGAACAGCGTCACCCGCACACCGATACCATTGGCGATATCACATTTTTTCAGTTCTCCGTAGTGCATAACGGCCTCCTATGGCAGGATCATATCAGAAACCCGCCGATAAATCATGAACAGAGTGAAAAAGGCGGGCGTCTGCCCGCCTTTTTTTCGTTGCTTTTACAGATGCAGCACGCGGTCCTTGATCTCCTGCGTGCGGCCCTGGTTCCAGAACTGGGTGCCGATGTAGCCGCAGGTGCGCCGCGCCACGTTCA